>VMHT01091109.1_pt1 | contig 17812 bp, 29 predicted proteins | sample 4693611 | NCBI WGS metagenome assembly VMHT01 (sample SAMN12280063, study PRJNA550983) | marine metagenome | isolation source: seawater sampled from same location over 5 years 0.02-0.2 micron viral filtrate | place: USA: collected off the coast of southern California halfway between the port... ...
ATGGGTAACGACCGTGTGTTCTTGATTGATCCAGATTTTGTGTCAATCTGCACACTGAACGGACGTAACTTTCTTGAGCAGGAACTTTCTCAGGACGGTGACGCCAAAACCAGCCACCTGGTGTCGGAGTGGGCGCTCAAGCCGACCGCCCCGAAGGCGCACGCCGGAATTTTTGATCTTAACGGATCATAATAAATCTGAGGGGGCGGGCAACTGCCCCCTCTCTTTTAAGAGGGATTACATGAAGCGAGTTTTATACACAGACCCCCATACCAAAAAAGAAGTGGTAATGGATCAACGGTCTGACGGGACTGACGTAATTGAGACGACGCAGCGTTTTGACACGCTGGTAAAGTTAAACCGGCAGATGAATAACGACTATTCAAAAGGCTCTATGACGGGCAATACGCAGCGTCATGTACAGCATGTGGCGGAGATACCTAATGTGGTGTATAATCACCTGATTGAGACGCTTGGCACACCGCAGGAAAACCCAAAAGGTTGGAAGGCGTGGCTTAACAATAGCGAGAACCGAGACTTTAGAACTGGTGGCGGACAAGTCTAATGGCAGTTGATACATATACGAACCTGCAAACAGCTATTGGGAATTTTTTGGCTAGAGATGACCTGGCCACACAAATCCCTGACTTTATTACAATGGCTGAAGCGCGGATGAGCCGAGAGCTGGAAACGCGATCTCAAGAAAAGCGTGCTATTGCCAGTACGGTTGCAGGCAACGAGTACCTCTCGCTTCCAACTGACCTTCGCGAAATCCGAGAAGTCAAGTTAAACACATCACCCCTAACCGTCCTTAGTTATTACAGCCCAGTTGCGCTGGATGAGAAGTTTGCGTCAGGTGGGCAGGGCAAGCCATTGGGGTTTAGCATTATTGGCGACGAGATAAAGTTGCGTCCAGTGCCGGATAGTGCGTATAGCCTAGAGATCGTTTACATCGGCACCATTGAGGCTTTGTCAGCCACAAATGCTACAAACAACATTTTGAGCCGCTCACCGGACGCTTATCTTTACGGCTCTTTGGCGGAGGCTTATGCTTACCTCTTGGATGAGACACGCGCTTCTCAGTATCTCCAGCGTTTTAATTTGGCGATACAGGAAATAAAAATTGACGAGCAACGCGCACATTATGGCACTGGCTCGTTGCAAGTGAGCAGCATTTATCAACGACAAAATACAGCAGCGGAGAGTTAACTATGTCGGCTATGAGCGATTACCTGGAAAACGAGATCCTCGACCATATCCTTTCGGTCGGATCATACACAATGCCGACGGCTGTATATGTTGGCCTGTCAACTGGATCGTTTAACGACGACAACAGTGGCACAGAATTGAGCGGGAGTAATTACAGTCGTGTCGCTGCTACCTTTAGCGCAGCCTCTAGCGGGGCCACATCAAACAGTGCGGCGGTTGAGTTTGCTGCGGCAACTGGGTCTTGGGGTAGCGTCTCGCATTTTGGCGTGTTTGATGCGGCAAGCTCTGGCAACCTGCTTATCCACGGTGCATTTACAACCGCCAAGACAATAGCGTCTGGCGACATCCTGAAAATACCGACAGGTGACCTAGACATCACCGCAGCCTAGAGGCGGGCAGATGGCAACGAACACCCCACAGCTTGAACAGTTAACTGGTAGCATAGACGCGCTACCAGCTTCTCTGGATAGCCTAGACGCACTGCCTTGGTGTAATCCGACGCTGGAGCAGTTGGACGCATGGGGAACGCTTGAGCAGCTTGACGCATACGGCTACACATTAGACGAGCTTGGCAGCGGAGACAGGTTGTGCGTGCTTGTGTCGGATGGCGCTGCTTCCGTTTCTATGGCGGCTACCGGAGCTATTTTATTTGCTACAGAGTTTCAGGGTGCGGCGGCTATTGCCGTAACTGCCTCGGCAACACCTCAGCGTGTTCAGGCATTTGCCGGTACTGCGGCTATCTCCGCAACATCAACAGGCACGGCAACCCGCACACAGAATATGGCTGCGTCTGTCACTGGCGCTGCTGGCGTTACGGCAAGCGCAATATTTATTGCGTCATACGGCGGCTCCGCAACAGTTGCCTTTAATGCGACGGCTCAGGCGTTTTTAGTTTTTGCAGTCGAGGGTCAAGCATCCGCCGCAATCACATCAACGTCTGCCCCAGTTGGTACGTTTGTAATGTCGGGGTCGGCAAACGTCGCGCTGAGTGGTACAATGACCGGCGAAATACTTGGCGAGGCGTGGGTAAACGAGGCGGACACGGCGGCGACGTGGACTGACATTGCCGACACCTCAGCTATCTGGACAACCCAGACAAGCACAACAGCAACTTGGTTAGGGCAATAAATTGAGACAGTTTGGGGAATGGCTGCCAGACCAGCCTGAGTACATGAATGCCGGAGTTGTCGAGGCAACAAATGTTATTCCGGCTGTTAATGGATACCGCAGTCTAAGGGGCTTTGTGCCGTATTCTGCCGCTGCGACAAATACTATAAAAAATGTATTTTCAGCAAAGAACTCATCTAACGCCGTAAAGTTGTTTGCCGGAGATGAAGGCAAGCTGTATCTCTTCAACGCAATAGGGTCTGCTCTTGACGACGTTAGCAAGGGTGGTGGATATTCTCTTTTGGCAGACGAGAGATGGCGCTTTGTTAAATTTGGCGAAAAAGTAGTTGCCGCAGGTGGGATAAGTGAGGCGCTGCAAGTCTATGACATAGCGTCGTCAAGTAATTTTGCCGACCTGTCAGCGTCCGCTCCAAAGTCTGATTTTATTGCAGTAGTAAGAGATTTCTTGTGGACGGCTAACCTGGACGTTGGCTCAGGCAGGGTGCCTTATAGGTGTTACTGGTCAGGGTTTAATGACATAACAAGCTGGACTTCTGGAGTAGACCAATCTGACTTCCAAGACATACCTGATGCTGGCGCGATAACTGGATTAGTCGGGGGAGAATATTGCACCATATTAATGGAGCGTGCGATTGTCAGAGCCACGTACACTGGCCCGCCCCTGATCTGGCAGTTCGACAAGGTTGAGACGGCAAGAGGTTGTCAGGTTTCTGGGTCTGTTTGCAATACCGGACACATGGTCTTCTATTTATCTGATGATGGGTTTTACATGTTCGACGGGTCGCGCTCTCAACCAGTGGGAGCGGAAAAAATAAATCGATGGTTCTTCGACGACTTTAACTTCGGCTACAAAGAAAAGATGACTTCTGTTGTAGACCCTCAAAACCAGTTGGCGATTTGGTCCTATGTGTCAAACAGTGCAATTGACGACACGCCAGACCGGCTTTTGATCTACAACTACGCAATTGGTAAATGGTCTATTGCCAATGTCAAAGCCGATCTTGTGGCTCCTTTCTTCACGGCTGGTTATACGCTAGAAAATCTTGATCAAATATCATCGTCTGTTGACGCTCTTCCTGCGTCGCTTGATAGCGCCTTATATAAGGGCGGTCAGTATCTTTTTGGGGGCGCGTTAGGCACAAAAATTCACGCATTTGAGGGCGACAAACTTGAGGGGACAATTGTGACTGGCGAGGTTGGAATATCAACCGGAAACCACACAATCGTTACAAGGATCTACCCGTATCATCAGGGTGGCACGGCTCAGGTAAGCGTTGGCCTTCGCGGATTGCATACTGACACTGTGTCTTTTGGTTCGCTAACGTCACCAAACGCAAACGGGTTCGCGCCGTTTAGAGCGCAAGACAGATACCACAGAGCCAAAATGGTTGTTTCTGGAGACTGGAGCTTTGCCCAAGGTCTGGACATAGAGAGCCGTCAGGTGGGCAGGAGATGACAGTTTCTCAAAGAAAAACAAACTTTAGAACGCTAAACCCCGTCACCGCAACAACGAGAGAAGTTTCCGAGGTTTTAAACCGGACGGTTGAGGGTGGTTTAAATAGTGTGGGCTACACGACTTTGGCAAGCGGCACTACGACTACAACAGTTAGCGACCCGCGATATGGTGTGGAGAGCATTGTCTTTTTTACTGGATATAACGAAACTTTGGAACACAGTCACCCCTTTGTAAAAAGCACAAGCGCAAACGGGTCAATGATAATTGAACACAAGAACCACGGACATGATGTAGATGTTGCCTACCTTATTATCGGCTGACGACAGGTTGTCAGAGCAATGGAATAGGTGCCGGAAGTGGATCAGCGAGGCTTTAGCGTACTCCGGCGGTACGCATTCTATGGACGATGTTTTTGGTGCTTTATCTGTTGGGGATGCCCAGTTACATCCTTTAGAGAAGTCTGTTATTATAACCGAGATAGTGGATTACCCGCAAAGGTCGGTTTGTAGAATATGGCTGGCAGGAGGCGAGCTAAACGAATTAGTAGAGGCCGAAAAATCTGTTGCAATTTGGGCCAAGAGCCTTGGATGTGACGCGATGGAGATTAACGGCAGAATGGGCTGGAAGCGCCAGCTCAAAGATTACACCGCATCGTCGGTGGTTTTAACAAAGGAATTGAGCGATGAGTAAAGGCGGCGGCGGAGATACCAGAACAATTACCCAGACGAATAGCGCACCTGAGTACGCGCAACCGTTCTTGGAATATGGCTTGTCTGAGGCTAAACAATTGTATCAAAACAAACCCGGTTATTACCCAGGTCAGACAACAGTAGGTTTTAGCCCAGAGAGCGAAATGGCTCTTTCCGGAACCCGCCAGATGGCGATTGACGGATCACCGTTTATCGGTGCGACGCAAGACGTTGTGATGCAGAACCTTATGGGTACTAACCCGCTGATGAGCGCAGCGTTTCGCCCTGTTGTTGAGCAGGTTCAGGCTCAGGCTGCTAAGGCTGGTCGTTACGGCTCAGGGTATCAGCAAGGGGCGCTAGGCGCAGCGTTGGCTCCTATGGCATTACAGGCGCAGCAAGCGGCCATTGCTCAGGCTCCGGCAGCGCGTGAGTTTGGCTTTGCTGACCTTAACACTCTGGCCGGTGTAGGCGGTGCGCGAGAGGCTCAGTCTCAGGCGGAGCTTCAGGCTGACGTAGATCGTTACAACTTTGAGCAAAATCAGGATCAACTGGCTTTGGCTAACTATATGGCTGCCGTGCAGGGCGGTACTGTTGGCGGGCAAAGCAGCACTCCTGTCTTCCGAAATCAGGCTGGCAATGTCCTCAGTGGCGCACTAGGTGGGGCGCGGCTCGCTGGAATGATACCCGGTATGGATGGCGGTATGGGCGCTGGACTTGGCGCGTTGGCGGGTCTTTTAGGTTAGGGGTAGAACATGAGCGTTTACGACAGATTTAATCGATTACTGCAAGGTCGAGCGCCCTTGCCAGCCGCAACAATGAGACGGCCATTTCAGCTTCCTGATGGACAGGTTCCGCCTATGGCGCGGATGCCTGGCGCTAGGCCGCCGCAGTCTGCAATGACCGCAAACCAACAATTGTCGCCTATGATGCAGCAAATTTTAAGAAATGCTCAGGCTTCCCGCATGGCACCAAGAGCCGGTCAAGTCGGTCCTGCGGGTTCTGCCGGTCAGCAACAGCCAGCGGCTGGGATGACATTTGGTCAGAAGCTAATGCAGCCACGCGCTCAGGGCATGTTAGGAGCCGCCGCCGCTGGCTTTGAGGCATCAGGATACCAAGACCGTCCGGTGTCACTCGGTCAGGTTCTGGGGCGTATGGGTACTGCTGGCATGAAGGCTTATACTGCGGCTGAGGATCGCATTGCGGCTCAGAAGGTTGCTACGGAAAAAGCTCGTCTAGACAGAATGTTAGCAGAGGCCCAACTAATAAAAGCTAAACGCCCTGAATTGACCCCTCTTCTCAAAAACTTGGCTGCTGCGGGAATTGACCCAAATAGCCCAGAGGGGCAGAAACTTATAATGAATTACATAACAAAACCCGGCACGACAATAAACACAGGTGGTGAGAGCGTGTTTTTAAAAGAGGGTATTAAAGCTGGTTTTCAGACAATTAAAGAGGCTCAGACAGACATTAAAACAGACGCTACTTTGGCTCCAAGGGTCATGCAGATTATTGATTTAATAGAGGGCGGCGCTGAAACAGGAAAAATACAAAGCGCCACGATGGGATTGCGCCAGCTTGGTAAAGAGCTTGGCTTCTTATCAGACGAGCAAGTAAGCAGCTTGCGCGATCAAGAAGTTTTGAGAAGCGCAATGTCTTATATGGTTCCGAGAATGAGGGTCACAGGATCAGGAGCTTCATCTGACAGAGACATGGCTTTCTTTGCTCAGGCAGCGCCTATGATGACTAACACACCAGAGGGCAACTTGATAATAGCCAAGATGTTCAAGCAGCTAATGGATTACAACAAAAAGCGTCTGACCTTAATGGGTAAAACCCTAAAGAAAGACAAAAACCTTCTTGGTTTTGAAGAGGCGGCAGACGCCGAACTTGGCGCATTTTACCAAAGAGCAAAAACTCAAGACGAACTTGATGCTCTTGTTGAAAGCGAAGCCATAAAAGAAGGTGATGTTTTCTATAATGGTCTTGCTGGTGAGTTCCAGATTTTAGGGAGAGATTAATGGCTTCAAAATACACGCTCTCACCTAAAAAGAAGCTTCAGTCTGGCACTGGCCGCACTGGTATGGACATTGCGTCTGACATTGGCCGTGCGGCTGCTCAGGGCATGACGTTTGGCCTCTCAGACGAGATATACGGCGCTTATAAAGCCTTTACGTCTGACAAGTCATACGAAGATGCGGCCAATGAGATACGCGAAGGTTTGGCTAGGTTTAAAGAGACAGACCCAGTTAAAGCATACGGCTTTGAGATATTAGGCTCTTTGTTGACTGGTGGCGCTGGCGCTGCGGCTGCAAAGCTAGGCACAAAAGCCGCTGGAACAATCGGCGGCGGTATTTACGGAGCCGCAACCGGAGAAACCCCAGAGGAAAGAATTGTTGGCGGCGCTATAGGCGCACCGCTTGGTTTGGCGACTGCGGTTGCCGGTCAGGCTATAAGCCCCAAGATAACAGAGGGCGCACGCGCCTTGATGAAAAAGGGCTACCCCCTGACACCCGGTCAGGCTTTGGGTGGCGTAACTAAATCTATTGAAGAAAAAATATCCTTGCCGTTTGCTCAGGAAATGATCCAAGGCCAGCAGAAAAACGTGATGAAGGCGTTTAACCGCGATATGGTCGAAACTGCCGTCGCACCAATTGGCGCTAAGTTGCCAAGAAACCTAGAGGGCGAAGACTTGGTCGAGGCAGCCTCAGAGGCTGTTAGCGACGCTTATGGTAAGGTTGTGCCAAAGTTATCTATTAACACTGATCCTCTAGAGGCTGTAGCATCTCGGATTAAGTCTACACTAAACAAAAATGACGCCGAGGAATTTGCCAACATAATAGCTGATAGGTTTTCAAAAAACATAACTCAGTTTGGGTTAAAGGGCGGAAAGCTATCAAGACAAATTCTGAAAGACGTTGAGACAGATTTAACAGATGAAGTGTTCTCAACAGCTAATAAAGGCGGTAGAGAAGGAAGAATTGGAAGGGCTGTAAAAGAGTTTAGAGACGCTTTGAGGGCAGAAATATCAAAGCAAAACCCAAACGTGCCGGACCTACAAAACATTAACAAAGCCTTTAGTCAAATGCGCCCAATTGAAAAGGCCAAGGAAAGCGCACTGTCAAAGGCGGGCATGTTTGGGCCGACCCAGCTTTTGCGGCAAATGAAAAAGAAGGCTCCGACCGACCCAATCAAAGCGGCAGCTAGGCAGGCGCGTGAGGTTATTGGCCCAAGCGTTGGATCAAGTGGAACAGCGGAAAGGCAGGCTTTGTCAGACCTTATACGCGATCCACTCGGCACCGGACTTGGCGTGCCAACGTCAATATTGTTAAGCGGCTTATATAGAAACGCTCCGGGTCGTAAGTTGGCAAGAGGTATGATTAAAGCGCCGGGAGCGACTGTTAGATATGGAGCGCCAGCAACCGCTGGCCTACTATCTCAGCAAGTGGGGCCAATGATCCCACAAGCCCAAGCGGCTGACGGCATCAGGTATGAGACAATAAGAAACAGTCAGGGTGTCGACCAAGTGATTGCGTTTACGCCGGACGGACGTGCGGTGCGCGTGCGCTGATTATATGCTATAAATAGGCATACGCCTTTAGGAGAACATAATGGCCAAAAATTCTGTGCGTGATTACTCGGCAACGAATAGCAGCAATACGGATATCCAGTCGATTGATATTTCGGAAGGATGTAGCCCGGCAAATATCAATAACGCCATCCGAGAGGTTATGGTTGATCTTAAAAACGTGTCTACTGGAGCGATTGCCCTTGAAACGCCGGCGGCTGATAGCCTGACTGTGACTGGCGATTTAACCGTTGACACTAACACACTTAAAGTTGATAGCGCTAATAATAGGGTTGGCATTGGTACTTCATCACCATCTCAGCAATTGTCGATTGTAGATACTAACGCACGAATGGAAGTGATTTCTTCTGTGGGCGGAACATCAGTCATAGATATGGGTACTACGTCTGACGCGGATGCAGCAGGTGTTCGTTACGCGAGTGGAACTGGCGCAATGTCATTCCGTGCGAATGGCGATGAGCGTATGCGTATAGACAGCAATGGCGTGTTAAGCTCTACATCAGCAGCTGCTAATATTGCAAATTTTACTACAGCCCACGCATCCACAAGTAATATAGCTTTTAAATATAACACATCAACTAATTTGGGATATTTTGGAAATGGCAGCGGTTTACTGAGTGCCGCATCAGCTACGGATTTTGTGATGCGTAGTGAAAACGATATAGTTTTTGCAACTGGAGGGAATAACGAGAGGGTTCGTCTAGACAGTAGTCACGGCAATCTGATGATTGGCACTAATGATTCAACTTACAATTCAATTGGCGCACCAGCAGCATTAACTTCATTTAATAATGGTGTCCGATTTGGAGCTAATTTCGGTGCTTCAACAACAGGTAGTCAATATACTGTTGTTTTTAGTAATCCGAATGGTCAGATCGGTGGTGTATCTCTCAACGGTTCAGCTACTTCTTACGTCACTTCATCAGATTACAGATTAAAAACCTCAGTCAACTATGACTGGGATGCAACTACACGCCTTAAACAACTAAAACCCGCACGATTTAAATGGATTGCCGATGGTGATGACGCTGTTGAGGTGGACGGGTTTTTAGCGCATGAGGCTGCTACTGTTTGCCCCGAAAGCGTTACTGGCACTAAGGACGAAGTTGAGGTTTGGAAAAATGGAGAGGAATTGCCTGACGGAGTCTCTGTTGGTGATAACAAGCTTGATAAAGATGGCAACACTATCCCTGTGATGCAAGCAATAGACCAAGCTAAACTCGTACCATTGCTTTGTAAGACCATCTTAGAATTAGAAGCCCGAATTACCGCATTGGAGGCAGGATAATGAGCAAGGACAAGCTAACCGACTACGATTCCACCGCCTCCAATAACACGGATGTCGGCGGGATTTCGATAGCTGAAGGAATGTTGCCATCAGCGGTTAATAACGCGATCCGGGAGCAGATGAGCCATCAAAAAGAGGCTTTTGGTGCTGGCACTCCGCTATATGTAGACCAGACAAATAATCGGGTTGGCGTGGGAACTGCAAGTCCAGCAACAGATTTAGAAGTTGAAGCAACCACAACCAACGGCCTTGCTAGAATAGGTCAATTACAATTTAAAAATTCATCTGGTAATTTTACTGCAAGTTCTGACGGGGTTCATATATTTCCATTTTCTGATGGGAATGTTTATCACGACAATTACGACGGTGGCTTTGCATTTAGACCAAGCGGCACAGAAAGAGCGAGGATTACCGCTAATGGCATCACCTTCAACGGAGACACCGCTGCGGCCAATGCGCTGGATGATTATGAATTTGGCACTTGGAATCCAAGTGTAGGCGGTAATGCCACCTATAGTGCCACGAATTATGGCCGGTATGTAAAAGTTGGAAATATTGTAATGGCACAGTTTAATCTTGCGATCAATGTACTAGGAACTGGCAGCACCGCAAGCATTACAGGTCTACCATATACTAGTGAAAATATTGGCTGGGTTCAAACTGGGTCTGTTTCTTACTTTGCAAACCTAGCGACAGCCACTAATTTTATTGGTGTTTACATTAACAGCGGTAGCACACAAATAAACTTTGTGGGCAATACTGGTAGTGTAACAACAGTAACCCATAATGGCTTTGGATTGATAGGTAATAGCACACAAATTGCTTGCGGTTTAACATATCGAGCAGCATAACCTGATTGGATTATCAGGTCGGACAGTCCAGCCATAGGAGATAAAAATGGCAACACTTACAGAAGAAACAGTACAAGACAAAATTGAAATCGTAGGTGACTACAAGCACGTTCAAGTACGCACCGCAACGGTCATCAAGCGCGACGGCGTTGAGATTAGTCGTAGCTTTTCACGTCACGTTGTAGCACCTGACGCCGACACATCCAGCGAAAGCACAGAGGTGAAGGCCATCTGTGCGGCTGTACATACACAGGCTGTAAAAGATGCCTATGCAGCGCATCTGGCAGCACGATCGGCTGAGATGGGTGGCGGGGAGTAATGGCAAAGCACACAGTCATGTCTGTTCAATCCCAAATCGACTGAGGGTAAGTAATGAACGATGAAACAAAAGTTGTATTAGATGTGGCTGCTGGCACCGGCACAGTAGCCGCATATATGGCTATGGTCCCAGACTTCGTTGCCTTGTTTACCGGCGTGTGGGTGTTAATCCGCATTTGGGAGACCAAGACAGTTCAGAGGCTGTTAGGGAAAGATGTTTAAGGCTATTCTATTAGCTTGTGTTATAGGTTCTCCAACAGATTGCGTCGAATTTCATTCAATAATTTACTCAGAAACTAGGGAGGCTTGCCGTCGTCGGGCGTTTCAGATGGCAACGGATATTGGCGAAATAGTTAACCTGATGCCATCAAAATGGCGCTGTAAGAAACTGAAGGAAGGCGATCTGGCTAATGGACCCAATTACGATTTCAGCGGCAGTCGCCGGAGCCACAACCGCATTTAATTCTATAAAGCAAATGATAGCGGCTGGGAAAGATCTAGAGAGCTGCATTGGCGACGTGTCCCGCTGGATGCGTATGGCGTCTGATGTTGATAACGCCGCCAAGCAATCTAAAAACCCGCCGATATTTAAAAAGCTGTTTGCCGCCGGATCTGTCGAGGAAGAGGCTCTCGCCAGCTATGCTGCGAAAAAAAAGCTGGAAGCGCAGCGGCAGGAGTTGAAAACATTCTTGAATATGTCATACGGGCCGCAGGCTTGGGCTGACCTAATCAGGCTTGAAGGCAAGATAAGGCGGCAGCGGCAGGAAGCTATTTACAAACAGCAGGAGTTAAAGCGTCAAATTCTAGAGGGCATTGCAATCGCCATGCTCGCACTGTTATGTTTGGGGCTATTGGCCGCAATGTTTTGGTTTCTTAAACGTTGAGTGCCACAGTAACAGGGTTAATGGGAGAGTACATTGCTGCCGCAGCTATATTGTCGATTGGAACGCATAAAGTCGCTTTGGCGCAACAGGATCGTATCGATCTGGTGGCTTTCACTACAGATCACTTTCTGCGGGTTCAAGTTAAGACTGCGACGCTGCATGAGAGACAATATCGTAACGCCAGTTATCAATTCCAACTTGCTCACGGTAATAAAATTAAAACTATCCCAAACGAAAAGGACTTTGATATCTATGCTTTGGTTGCCGGTAATTCACAACACAGACGCTGCGTGTTCATGCCCACCAAATCGGTGTCGCAACGTACTAAACGCATGTCGCCATCGCGGTTTACTGTGGAAGCGGAAATTGAAAGCTGGCATAAAGCGGTTAATTATGTTTTGGAGATAAGACGATGAACATTGAAAAACTGCGCGAAGAGTTAATCTCTGACGAGGGAATGCGGTTAGATATATACAGGTGTACAGAAAATTTTTTGACTGTAGGCGTGGGCCATAAGATTGTGGCCGGTGACGCAGAACACGGTAAGCCGGAGGGCTACACGATCACTGAGCGTCGTATGAAGCAACTGTTTGAATTGGACGTGGCTGTAGTCCGCGAGGACTGTAACAGGCTCTATGAGGACTTCAGCGAGCTGCCCGAAGAGGCGCAAAGAATTATCGCGAACATGATGTTTAACCTCGGTTTGCCGACTATGAAAAAATTTCGGTCTATGCGGCGTTGCGTTAATGAGCGTAACTGGTCAGGGGCCGCTGACGAGATGGTCGACAGTAAGTGGTATGACCAGGTAACGAACCGCGCTAATCGTTTAGTCAAGAGGATGAGGGCACTGGCTGATGAGTGAGGAAAAAAAACCACTGACGATTGCAGTTGGAGAAAACAGCTTTGAGCTTGTACTCAGAATTTTGGGCAACGAGTTTGTGGCTATAAAAATAGGCTCAACAAATTTCAGCGGTAAGTTAATCGCTGGTGGTGTATTGCTTTTGTTTTTTACGTTTATGCTGATGGAAGTTTTTGGCTTATCCCGAATGTTAGGAGTTGAGTAATGCTAGGTGTATTAGGGAAAATATTAGGGTCGGGTGACGTTATCAGTCAGGGCATGAAGCTCATTGACGATATGCACACCTCTGATGAAGAAGCTATCGCGGCAAAGAGTAAGGCCCGCATCGACCTGATGACGGCCTACGCGCCATTCAAGATCGCACAACGCTATCTTGCGTTGATGTTTGGATTTACGTTTCTGGCTAGTTACGTAATTGTGTTGACAATGACTATCGCCGGAGAGGGTGACCCCGACGCGGTGACCAAAGTGATGGAACAGTTTAGCATCAATTATGCGATGATGATTATTCTGGGTTTCTATTTTGGTGCCGGTGCGCTGGAGAGCTTCCAGAACAAGAAAAAATAAGGGAGTGGATTTGGGGTGGTCTACTAAGACCGTAGGATTGACCCCCATCATGCGTGCATTAGAGGGTTCGCGCAGGTGGGTTCACCACCCCAAAACTCTTTTTACCGATAAAAATACTGATAGTCAAATCTATCGGCAGTTTGCATGTTTTCAAAAGTGACGTTGTAGCTTTTGTCATCGATGTGCGTGACCCTCCGCACCATAGCAGTCACGGGACGGCCATTTGGACCGTCCACTGTGACTAGGTCATCTTTTTTGAAACTTGGCTGTTTCATTTAATCCTCCTGTCTTCTGTGACCACCATCCAAGGACGGTTGCCCATTGTTGCCTCTGTCATTATCCGCTTTTCATCTGGCGGTATGTGATCGCGTTGCCAACCACCCTCAGTCCAATCAGCAGCAGCCATACCTTCTGACACTGTGCGGAACAAAACAGCCCATTCAGCGTCAGACAGGTTGATGCGAAGACCCTTCTTTAAGCGTGTTACTTTCATTTAATCCTCCAGCTTTGCTTTTGTTGGGCGCAAGAAAAACCCAAACTTTTGGTCGTCCTTGCTTGGCGTAATTGCCGCAGTAAATGAGGCACGCTTGCCCTTTAAGTCTGTACCGTCAAAAAACTGATGGTTAAGGAAAGTCTCAGTTTGCTCCTTCAATTTTTGCGGGATAGACCCCCAAACCTTAAAGCCACTATCGTCGCGCACCAGCATCTTCCACTGGCTGCCAAAAGCAGTTTCGCGGATGTCAACAGAAAGGATCACGCCAGTCACTTCTACGCGGCCCTCTGGGCAATCTGCGGCGGCTTCCCACTCAGCGTTGCGCTCGACTTCGCGCTTTTCTGCGCGTGCCATAGCCTTGCGAACAGCAGCCTCTTGGTTTTCTGTCAGCCTGCCCCACTCATGCAAGGCGTCGCGCATGTTGGCGATAAACTCACTGCCGCCAGCAGCCATCAGGCAAAAAGCCTCGATTTCCTTGCGTGTCTCGTCCTCGGCAATCCAGCGCTTGTTGCGCCCCGCAGTGGCGTTGGCCTTGATGTTTCTTTCGCGTCCGGCTTCCCAAGCCACTGGGTCCATAATGTCAGTCATTTCCGTCTCCCTCATTGCTACAATATAAACATAAGGTGATATCACAATAATATCAACCCCCACACACAAATAAAAAGACCCCCGCCGAAACGGGGGCCAAGGTGGATGCGCGGTAAGGGAGGGAAACCGCGCACCAACTACAGTAGCCTAAACGCTCTGGCCTTGCCAGCCACCTTTTCCGCTGCGCCGCGTTCAATAAGTCCGGTCATTAGACGGTGGACTTGTGACATGCTTTTCCCTGTTTTATCGGATAACTCGTTGATCGTCGGCGTGTAGCCATACCGGCGGGCATACCTGTCAATTACGTTCCGCAGCTCCGCCTGCGCTTTGGTTAACGGTACATTAATCATCGTCAAACACCTTTACAGTTAGGGTTGTCTGTCTTGCTATGCGGGCTGGCTTGGCGGCAGTTGTCTTGGCTGGCTGCGCTTTGAAGTTCCGCATGGGCCACTTGATAACGTGCCTCCGGTTGCCGATCAGGGCGACCGCCTCCTCATGCGACCCCATATGCTCCTTTAAGGCTGCCTCAGCCTCATCTATGTCGACCTCAGCAGCTTTCTTTGCGGCCTTCGCATTGACAAGCTGCTCGGCCCAGTCGACGTTCTCACCGGCCAGCTCAAGCGGCTCGGCACCGTCGTCCACTCTAGGATATGCGGTGTTACCGTCAGAGCTGGTCAGGACCGGATACCAGTCAATGTCGAACTTGCGGCGCTCAAAATCCTCGACAATGTCAACGATCTCGGCTTGTCGAGCCGAGTTGGCTTGGTAAAGGAATATCCTGAGCTCTACACCGCCGTACAAGACGCACACAGCGCCCCAAGTGCGTTTGGCGCACATAAGCTGCCCTTGGAGCTGCAACGGCCCTCTGTGGGGCGCTGGGGCGTCTTCTGGCCTACTGCTCGTTGCCTTGCTCTCCAACACTCCGACGCCGTCGACATAGACCGGACCCTCTGGGCAATAGATGCCCTTGGATGCGTCGGTCACGACCTCATGCCCAAGACCTCCGTCAGCCGTGCCGTCAAGAGACGCGGCAAACGGTATCTTGTCATGGAACAGCGCGTCGTGTTCCAGTTGCAGGTCGGTCAGACCAAGCCGCTCTGCCGCAATGGTCAGAATGATGGCCTCAAGGTGATTACCCCACTCGGTCGCCTCATTGCCGGTGAATGGGTCTGGATCAGGCTTGCCCTCAACCACGGCCAGTGCCTTTGCAAGCTGGTCGTTGGGTGTTCTATACGGTGATTTGTTCGCTGCGACAGGAATTACTGACGCGGTTAAAATGTCGTCCGGTGTTCTTTTGCCTACCATTATACTGTCTCCCATTTGTTGGATTTTGATTGGTTGTCTTTTGCAGGAATAGCTCGCAAGTTCCACGGCACATGCAAGCCGCATATTGCCTCTCCAAATAGAGGCACGATGTGATCAACGTGGTATTGAACGCCTGTTTTCTCTGTTAATACTCTAGCTTCTTTATAAATTGGCATAATATCTTTTATGGTTACACTTTTTAATGTTGCTTTACCCTTCCTTGCGTACCTGCGGGCAGTCTTGGCGTTCATGTAATCTTTGTTTCTTTTCTCCCAAGCAGATGCAATCTGTTTTCTTTTCTCTGGGTTACGCTCGCGCCAACGCCTTGCGTTTTGTTTACCGGCTTCTCTGTCATAGTTTTTGCGAGCGCGGTCTATCGCTTTATGTCTGTATTCTGGATTTTGATACATCTTTTTATAATAGTGTTTGAAACAGCCAGTGCATTGGCCTGAAGTCACTCTTTCAGACACATGCCCGTTGACGCAAGGCTTGCCCGTAAAGTAGCGCGGCAGCCCTTTCTCTTTTGCTTCTTTGCGTGTGATTATCTGCATCACCCTAAACCCCCTAACCAAACCATCAGTCCCCAGATGTTGTATTTTTCGCTGATCATGTTGGTGAATGAGAGAGCCAGCAATAAAAGCAAAGTTCCCCCTACAATATCCTGCTTCATGTTGCTTCCCCCAAAAAACGCCCCCACTTTTTATAAAACTCGACCAACTTAATCATGCAATCCTCAACCTCATCCCAGTAATGGCAGAACCTGCCATCGTTGTTGGCCTCTGCATCATGCCGAGCTGGGTGGCTACTGTCTTCGACCAGCTTGTATATCAATTGGTCTAGGCTACTGTTGACCCAGTAATTAGTTTCGTAACCGTATTCTATGTCATACGACAATCCAACGTCTGGATTATCGGCAATCAACTTGCGAACCCGACGGTAACAGTCCGGTGACTTTCTAGACTTGGGCTGCTCAATAAACGGAATGCGGATCTTGCCATCAGCCGCAATCGGTGTCAGCTCGTACACGTCCCTGACACGGGCGCGGCGCTTGACGCGCTTGTCTCGGATGCTGATAAGCTCTTTGACAATGCCGCAGATATAACGTCTGCCAGTAATGATCTGCCAGTGATGCCCAGCCGATACCAAGAACACACGACCGGCAGTCCGCTCGGATGTTGTGTTCTTCAACCAGCGTGCCAGCGTCGGGCTATCGGAGGCCGTTAGACCTGCGCCGCGATATGATACGCGGCTCATGTCAATGCCAAGGTGCTTGAACGCGGTTTTAATCTGGTGGTCGCTAGTGCCTTTCACGGCGTGAACCTGCGTGAATATGCTTCGGATCAGTCGCGATGCGTCGCCGGTCGTAATGCCGGACATGATCGAAAGAACGGCTGGCCCGCAGTAGCGGTTCCTGTCGGACTTCTTAGTGCCGTTGTTTACGGGGCGAACTTTAAAGGCCGCAATCTTTTTAAATGTAACAGTCATACCAATCTCCCTTTCGGGCGGGGCTGTTAAGCCCCGCATTAGTTAAAAATTAAAATCGTATTTTTTTGAAGGGGTGTCGCTCATGTAGTAGCGACTGCCGTCAGCGCATTGCCAGCGCATTTTTGCTTTTGACCAACGGATTGTAACCAAGCGTCCATCCTCGTCAGGCGAAATGCTCCATGAGTTGCGCTGGTCATCATTGTTGGTGCAATGAGCAGAAAAGCCGCCAGAAACAAACTTAGGCTTCCAGCCTTCGGCACGCTCCGCTTTCATGGCGCGGATAACAACTTTGTTTTCGGTGCGAACATCGACAACCTCAAACGGCTCAACATCTGAATAGCCGGAAAAATTTGCAAAAGCTTTGATTGGCTTGTTGCGGGCGATTGTTTTGGCGTTTTGCTTTGCGATGTATTCTTCGTGATTAAAAGTCATTTGATAATCTCCTTAATTTCCCTAGTTTGTCCCTCTTACCTATTCTATATAATGATGCTATCAGGGTTTGACAAGTCTTATATCGAGTTAATTGCATAAAAATATCAATATGCCTTTAATCGCCCATAGAAGCCCGCTGACGGGATGTAGGTGTTTTGGGGCGTGTTAGTACCAAAAAGAAGCCAGAAGCGTTTTTTGCTTCCAGCAACGATCATAGAAGGGTCACAAAATGAACGAAGTTAAACCCATATTACTCCGGCTGAGAGCCTCAACCATTGAAGCGCTGAAAAGTGAGCTGGATTTATCGGCACACCGGAGCCAGTCTAGTCTGGCTGACGAGCTGTTAATGTCGCAACTAGAAGCGAAGCAACGTCACCGCGCCATCCAGTTTGAGATGGACAAGCAGGCAGGCCGAGACTGATGCGGCAGGGCGGGGGCCGCGCCAAGGGTGCATCATATGAGCGCGAAATCGCAAAGCTCATTGAGCTTGAGACGGGCCGCAAATTGCGGAGGCGATTATCGCAGTATCAAGAAAAAGACCTGAGCGATTTGGAGCCAGCCGACGGCAAGGCGTTCCCATTTCTCATTGAGTGTAAACGGTATAAATCTGGATTATCACCAAAGTGGTGGGACCAGATCGTGACTGCGGCGAAGTCGTCAGCAAATGTTGACGA
>VMHT01077628.1_pt1 | contig 17810 bp, 15 predicted proteins | sample 4693611 | NCBI WGS metagenome assembly VMHT01 (sample SAMN12280063, study PRJNA550983) | marine metagenome | isolation source: seawater sampled from same location over 5 years 0.02-0.2 micron viral filtrate | place: USA: collected off the coast of southern California halfway between the port... ...
CGCATGGACTGAAATAACGTGTGAGAATTTACTTTTAGTAAATGTTCTTAAGAATCCAACAATAATATCTGATTTAGGCAAATGAGAATGTACGATGTCATATTGATTTTCGTTTATTAATTTGCGTAAGAAATTAATACTCAAATTTGACTTATAAAATAACGGTATTTCTTTTAGGTTATTAGCTATTGAGTCTCCTTCTTCATATAAATCAAAAGTAAATAGATGAATATCAATATTTTTAAATTTTTTAAACAACTCAGAAAGTTGAACTTCAGCACCATCCTTTTTCAGTGTTGGTAAAACATGTAATACCTTTAATTTATTATTTTTCATTTTGGTAACTAATTAAGGTAAAGAAAGTAAAAAAGAAAACTACTGATATTGAATGATTTTGTATAAAATCTCCTGAAAAAGATAGTGCTACAAAACTACCTAAAAAGTAATATTCAGGTTTTTTAATACTGTTATTAAAACTTTTTAAAAAAATGATAAATTGACGAAAAAAAATATTTATAAAAAACAAAAGACCTAAAAAACCATAATTTAAAATAATGAATAAAAAGGAATTATGGGGACCTGTTGGGCGTAAATCTTCATCAAATTCATTTATGCTTTGAACTGTATTTCTAACAACACCATAATTTTCAAAACCATATCCAAAAATATTTTCGTAAATAGTCCTATCAGAAATATTTGTAAATGTTGCTTCCTGCATTTGTATTCTATCTTCAATTCCTTCTGTTTCAGCTTCTGAGGTGAATCTATCAACTAGTCCAAATGCAGAAGTGAACAATAAAGTTAGTATCAATACAAATAATGAAAAGACATTTTTTGATTTTATTAAATGAAAAATTACAAATATAACAAGAATTATTAAGGCGCCTCTACTGTAAGTAAAGAAACAACCTAAAGTTCCAAGAACAATTACAAAATTCTTATTAATATTATTTTGAATTAGTAAACAATAGCATGCTAAAGAAGCAATTAAACCCCCAAAAGCATTCGGACCACCTGCTTGAAAACCATTCATCCTTCCTTTAGTGAAATTCCATTGATTTGAATTAAATCCAATGTTCCAATAATCGTATGAATCAGTTCCCAAATCGATTTTAAAAAAATAAAATAAAATTGAGAAAGTAGATAAAAATAAAAATAAAAATACATAATTTGATTTGAAGTTAATTAGATTTTCGATATTGAGAACAAAAATTAAAATTAATAAATAAAAAATATACCTTATAAAATCACTAAAAAAAAGTGACCCATTTAAATACATGTTCTGGGCACCAATATATAGAATAAAAATTAATAATGGTATTAATTTTTTTATAAAAAGTGAATTTATATTCTTGAAGTAAATATTTAATAAAAACAATATTAAAAATAACAAAACTGGAATATCATCCGTATGAAAATTTGCATTTATAACATAGTGCGGTGTTAGGGGGATTAAAAATAAAGTTAGAACTTGCGATTTAATTAAAAAGTTTTTATATTTAACCATCTTTTAATCCCATTTTTAACTAAAAAAAATAAAGCTTCATATACTATTTTTTTAGACATTTTAGACTTTCCAAGCCTTCTTTCAGTAAAAATTATTGGTATTTCACTTATTTTTAATTTTAAAACTTCACATCTCATTGTCATCTCTATTTGAAAAGAGTACCCATCAGATTGAGTATTATAATATTTAATTTTCTTCAAAGATGTACTACTGTAGCACCTGAAACCGCTTGTCATGTCATTAGTCTTAGATTTCAGAATTATTTTTGATGTTAAATTAGCTAATTTTGACAGAACTTTTCTTTTTGTATCCCAACCTAAACTACCTCCGCCAGAGATATAGCGACTTCCTATGACTACATCATTATCAGTGGAAACAGTTAACATCGACTCAAGATCTTCAAATCTATGTGAGAAGTCAGCATCCATTTCAACAAAATACAAAAAGTTATTTTCTATTCCCCATTTAAATCCATCTCTATATGCAGATCCCAAACCTAGTTTTCCACTTCTTTGAAGCAAGTTAATTTTATTAGAGTTTTTTGACAAATTCGCAACTAGGATGCCAGTCCCATCTGGTGAATTATCATCCACAACTAAAACAGAGACATTTAACTTAGAAATTTCTAATAAAAATTTTTCTATATTTTCAATTTCATTATATGTTGGAATAACAACTAGATGTGTAGGGGAACTAACAGTCAATTTAGATTATGACCCATCGCCATCAAGATCAACAGCATTAATACTAGCGTCTGCATTTGTTGCTTTTCCTTCGTTTTCAAGGTCAAAAGACCATCGATGCTTGGGGCAAATTAAAAATCGTTCATCTTCAATTTGGTGTGTGGTTAAATCACTACCTTGATGGGGGCAAAATTTATCAATAGAATAGAGCACTCCTCCAGCTTCTACTGTTATTCTTTCCCTTTGATTTTGAAGCCTCATTAAATTATTTACAAACTCTGGTACGTCCTCTTTTTCCATTGTTAGAAAACCATTTATAGCAACCTGGTATATATCTGGAGTTCTTTTTAATTTATGTCTAAATGAAAGCATAAAATCTTCCCAATTTAAAATACCGTCTAATAAACGACCAATATCACGTACTGAAGAAGAAATTTCGTAAGTTTGTCCGGAATCACTAGATGTATTTTTGTCATTTATTTCGATAGATTTATCAGCAAAATTAACAAATATGGACGTGTCTTCTATTTCCTGAAGAGAAAACTCGAGGACTACCGCCATATCTTGCTCTATCTCAAAATTTTTTAACTTTGAATCTAGCTCAACAAGTAATTCATTCTGTATGTCTTTAGGAACATATTTATTTGTATCATTTTTACGAGATTCAAAAAAGCTATGATATTTTTTAGAATATCTATATATATTTTCTTTTTTAAACAAATTACTTATATCTTCCACAGGATGTGATACAGAGATTGTATTATCTATAAACTCAAATTTAGTTTTAGGCACTGGAATTTCTACTCTTAAGTCAGGTAAATTTTCATTTAAAAATTTTTTAAATTTATAAGGAGATGAAAAAATATTAACCTCTTGAAAATTAATATGTAAAAGATCAGGATCTAAAAATACAGGTGGACCTGCTGCAGGAATATATGTTTTAGGTTGAAATTTTTCAATTAAATTTTTAACAGAATTAAATTTTCCATATACTTTGGATTCGGATATCTCGTTATATTTCTTTTCAGAATAGTTATAACATACTGGATGAAATACTGCACCTGAAAATTGACATGTGAATACATCAAATTTTTTGTATATGTCTTTTAACTCATCCACCCGATCGTAAACTTTGCAGTCATTAAGATTAAGAAATGTAAAATTTTTACTTTTATCGATTAACCCTAATGCAGAATCACGAACAATTTCCTGATCATCTAAAAAAAGTCTTATTTCAAGATTGCTAATATTGACAACCTCTGAGTCTACTGGTGTAATAACCGATTTTGGTTTTAAATCAGTTAGGACATGGGCTACATGATCTCTTCTAAATTTTGGAGTAATAAAATTAATTTTTTCAAGTGCAAGTTTACTTAAAAAAGGTACATCAAAATGGTCTTTGTGTTCATGACTAATGTATATGTAAACATCTTTATCAGTTTTATTAATTAAATCTATAATTTCAATACCGTAATCATGATTTGAAGGAAACTGGAACCATGATGAATCGAATGCTCCCTGATCTGACATCCAAGGATCCATTAATAAAAACTCATTATCAGTTTCATAAAGAAAACCCGCATGACCTAAAAATTTGAGCATATTGTAATAATAATAGAAACAAGAAATATCAAATAGTAATCTTTAAAAGAGTTAGAATTTAAGTGTGGATAAATTAATAGTTACAGGGTCATGTGGCTTTATTGGTTACAATTTTATAGAATCTAATATTAATAAATTCGAAATAGTTGGTATAGATTCACTTAATGACGCCTACGATAAAAATCTAAAATTATTAAGATTAAAAAATTTGGAAAAATATTCTAATTTTTCTTTCAAACAAATTAACTTATCTGACGAAGGTGCTTTAAACAAAGAAGAAGAAATATTCAAAAATGTAAAAGTAGTATTGCACCTTGCAGCAAGAGCTGGTGTAAGGCAAAGCTTTCTTGACCCAAAAAGTTATATTTCAGACAACACAATTGCAACTGCACTGCTGTCTAGATATGTTAAAAAATATGAAATAGATAAATTTATAATTACTTCAACATCATCAATTTATGGCGATACTGGAACCGAGCTTGCAAAAGAAAATGAAAGTGAACTAAAAAACCCTCCATCTATTTATGCAGCAACTAAATCGTTTGGTGAAGTTTTATCAAATAATATACTTGAAAACACTTCTACAATTATTCAGATTCCTAGATTTTTTACTGTTTATGGTCCTTTTGGGCGCCCAGATATGTCAATTCTTAGATTCATACACTGGATAGCCAACAATCAGGAAGTAATTATTTATGGTGATGGAGAACAAAAACGTTCATTTACATACATTGAAGATATAGTAAATGGTTTAAATAAACTAATTGATATAAATAAAAAAGGAACATTTAACTTTGGATCTAATCAAACATGGTCATTAAATGAAGTAATTAAAATGATTGAAGACAATTTAGGTATGAAAGCTAGTAAATCACACAGAGAAAGAGCTATGAAAGATGTAGATATTGTTTTGCCAAGTTTAGAAATATCAAAATCTATTTTGGGATGGGAACCAAAAATAAATATTGAAGATGGATTGAAAAGAACAGTTCAGTGGTATAAAGAATATGAAAAAGAACTAAGAGATATTAATTTTAAATATGAATATGAAAAATAATTTAGAAAAGGTAATAATCACTGGTGGAGCGGGGTTTATAGGTTCTAACTTAGTTAAGAAATTACTTGAGAATGGAACCGAGCAAATCCTGATCATTGATGACCTATCAACAGGAAAATTAAATAATTTAAATAATTTTTCAGAAAATGAAAACATTAAGTTTATCAAAAAAAGAGTTGAAGATATTGAAAATTTATCTGAAACTTTTAACGGATTTGATTTTTGTTTTCATCTAGCCGCAGGTGTTGGCGTTCAATATATCATGGAAAATGTTAGCAAAGCATTATTAACTAATATTGAGGGAACTCATATAGTTATTGAAGCATGTAAGCAAAATGATATTCCAGTACTTATAACTTCAACCTCAGAAGTTTATGGTGTATCTGAAGACCCAATATGGACAGAGGAAACAAAAAGCCTGATTGGCCCGCCAACTAAATTAAGATGGTCCTATGCTGCCTCAAAACTAATTGATGAATTTTTAGCGCTTTCGGAATATAATGACGGAAACCTTAAACCAATTATTGTTAGATTGTTTAATATAATTGGTCCAAACCAATTGTCGGAATATGGTATGGTTGTTCCTAAATTTGTTGAAGCAGCTCTTAATGATAACCCAATTACAATCCATGGAAGTGGAATCCAGACAAGGTCATTTACATGGGTTGGAGATGTAGTTAACTATTTTTATTTGTTAGCTAAAAATGAACTTTATGGAGAAATATATAATATCGGACAAACAGAAGAGATATCAATTAGCGATTTAGCTAAGTTAATTATTCAAAAAAGTAATTCTAAATCTGAAATAATTTTTAAAGACCATCTAGAAGTTTATGGCGACAAATTTGAAGATCCAATGAGACGAACTCCTTCTATTGATAAAATCGTAAATGCAACGAGCTATGAACCATCTATGTCCATTCCCGAAATGGTTGAAGAAATAATAAAATATAAAAAAATAAATCCTTGAAAATATTAATAACTGTTGGAATTTATCCTCCTGATATTGGAGGTCCTGCAAGTTTTGTACCTAAAATAGCAAAAAAATTTAAAGAAGTAGGATTTGAAGTTACTGTTTTATGTCTTAGCGAAGAAAAGATTTCTGATCATGAAGAATATAAAGTTGTGCGAATATTAAGAAGACAAAATCTTATTTTAAGATGGATTAAAACAATACTTTTAATTATTAAAAATGGAAGGAAATCAGATGTGATATTTGTTAATGGACTTCCAATGGAGTCCTATTTAGCAAATATTATCTTAAGAAAGAAATTAATTAGAAAAGTGGTTGGTGACTGGGCATGGGAAAGAGGACGGAATAGAGGAATTACAAAAGACTCCTTTGATGATTTTCAAACTAATATACACAGCCTACATCTAGAATTTGCAAAATTTTCTCGAGGTTGGACAGCTACTAAAGCAGACCTAGTTATAACACCTTCAAAACATTTAGAAAGTGTAGTTAGAAATTGGGGGGTTTCAAATAATAAAACTCGAGTAATATACAACGGAACAAAAGTAATCAATAACATATCGAAGCCTAATAATGATACATATCAATTTATAACAGTCGGAAGACTTGCACCATGGAAAAATATAGATGTGATTATTAATTCATTTAAAGAACTTGAAAAAAGCGGCAGGAATTTTATTTTTTATATTGTAGGAAGTGGGCCTTTACAAGAAAAACTTGAAAACCTTGTTAAAGAATTGGAGTTAGAAAATAAAATAATATTTACGGGACAAAAAAATAAAGCTCAATTAGAAGAAATATACATAAATTCTGATATTTATATTCAGGCATCTGGATATGAAGGTTTACCTCATGTTATATTAGAAGCAATAAATTACGAACTTTCAATTATCAGTACACCTATTGGAGGAACAAATGAAATACTTTTAGATGGCAAAAATGGTTGGGTTATTGATTTAATTGATAATAAGGCGCCAGGAATAGAAAATCTTAAACAGACGATAAACAATGTTGTTGAAAAGATAGAAGAAAATGAGATTAAAAAAAATAACGCAAAAAATTATTTAATTGAAAAATTTAATGAAGATAATAATATTAAAAAATATATAGAAATTATGAAGTTATGAAAAATTTACTTTTGTACGGTACAACAAATTACGGTCAAAAACTATCATCATCTGATTTAAACAAATTCAAAGAATTATCACAAGAATTTAATATTTATATAATATCTCAAAACAAATTTAAAAATATCGAAAATGAGTATGTAAATATTTTTTATATCAAAAAAACAAATAACCGATATCTAAATTACATAAATTTTTATTTTTTTAATTTTATTAAATTTTATAAAATTGTTAAGTCTAAAAATATAGATATGGTTTCTGCAAAAGATCCTATCTCTGCATTTATTCCTATATTGATTCGTAAAGTAACTAATTTAGATTATAAATTAATAATTGAGCATCATGGTAACTATTTAAATCTCTTGTTAAATCAAAGAAAATTTTATTTTCTTGGAACTATTACATTAATTTCCAAATCAATTGAAAAATTGACATATAAAAATTGTGACTTTATTAGGGGTGTTCATGAATTAGAAGTTAAACAAATTGCAAAAAAATACGGTAAAAACTTCTCTATCTTCCCTGCTTGGGTTGATTATTCGACTTTTTATACATTTGACAAAATGAAAGTAAGAAAAGACTTAATTTTTATAGGTAATGTAATTCCTCGAAAAGGTGTGCTTTTCTTATTAAAAGCCTATTCTGAATTAATTAAAAATTATAATTACAACGGTAAATTTTTGATTGTAGGTGATCATCCTAATGAAGAATACCTGAACAAATGTTTAGATTATATTTCCAATAAAAAACTAGAAAATGTTTCATTTATTGGAAAAAAATCTTCAAAAGAAATAGCTGAGTTGATGAACTGTTCTGAATTGCTATTAATGGCAAGTAGTTTTGAGGGATTGCCTAGAGTTTTGATAGAAAGTGGTTTATGTAAATTACCAAGTATTTCTAGTGACATACAGGGTGTTTCTACTCCATTTGGAACAGATGGAGGAACATTGCTTTACGAATATGGAAGTATCGAAAAATTAATTTTAAGCCTATTAGATTTCTTTCAAAATGAGGAAAAACAAATACAACTTGGAAAAGATAGCTTTGAGCTTGCTAACAAGTTGGCAGGAAAAGGAAAGTTTGTATATAACTGGAAAAATATAGAGAGGTCTCTTTATGGAGAGTAACTTACTTTATTTAAATTTAGCTATCGATAAAAATGATACATCTTTAGGTTTTGCATCAAGTTGGATTGAAGAAATATCAAAACTATATTCTAATATAGATGTAGTAACACTTAGGTTGGGAGAAATACCCGAATTGCCAAAAAATGTAAATCTTTACGGACCAAAATCATCAAAGAATAAATTTCAAAAATATATCCATTTATACAAAAAAATAAAAAACTTATTAAAGACTAATAATTACAACAGGTGTTTCTCTCACATGTCAGCTGTATCTTTATTTGTTGCTTCCAGATTACTTAATAAACATAAAATAAAATCTACATTGTGGTTTACACATCCTGGACCTTCATTTGGCCTCAAGAAATTAATCCTTTTTTCGGCATACAAATTGTCTGACAACATTGTTACAGCTTCAAAAACTTCATTTCCATTTAATTCTAAGAAGGTCAATATTATTGGTCATGCAATTGATACAAAAAATTTTAGAAATATAAAAAATGAATATAAAATACATAGTTTTCTGATACTCTCTAGAATTTCAAAATCAAAAAATATAGAAATGTCAATTGATGCATTTTTAAATTCTAAATTTAAAGATAAAAATTTAGATATAATTGGCGGGCCATTAAATACTAATGATGAAGATTATTTTAATTTCCTAACTAGAAAATATAACAACTATCAAAATATTAATTTTAAAGGAAAAATTAGTCATACCAAATTGCCTACGATGATAAATAGTTACGATGTTAACTTTAACAGTGCTGGAGATGGTTTTTTTGATAAATCAATACTTGAAACTCTATCTTGTGGAATTATAAATTTATATCACAATAAAGATTTTGATGATATTTATGGTAAGTATGCACAAAAATTTTACTTTGATAATGAAGTTGAACTTACTAATAAAATTAATTCTTTATCAATAATGACAAATAAAGATATTGAAAATTTTTTCCATGATATCAAAGATAGGCTTAATAATCATTCTCTACATACTCTTGCGAAAAGACTAAAGCCTTATTTTTAGCTTTTTATTTGTTTAACCCAATTAATTGTATTGAGTAGTCCTTCTTCCAAATCTATTTGTGGTTTATAACCAAGTATTGATTGAGATTTAGTTAAATCAGGTCTTCTTTGCATTGGATCATCTTTAGGTAGAGGCTTATTTATAATTTTAGACTTTGAATTTGTAAGCTGAATAATATATTCAGCAAGTTCATTTATAGTTATTTCATTGTCATTTCCAATATTAAAAATATCTGATTTTTCGTAATATAAAGCTTTCAGTAAACCACTTACTGTATCTTTAATGTAAGAAAAAGATCTTGTTTGCTGTCCGTCTCCGTAAACAGTTATATCTTCATCTTCTAGTGATTGTTTTATAAAATTAGTAACCACTCTTCCATCATCTAATTGCATATTAGGACCGTATGTATTAAAAATTCTAATTATGGTAGCGTTAACTGAATATTCTGTAATATAAGCTTGAGTTGCTGCTTCAGCAAATCTTTTTGACTCATCATACATGCTTCTAGGTCCTACTGGATTTACATTCCCCCAATATGATTCTGATTGAGGTGACTGTTTTGGATCACCATAGACTTCAGATGTTGAGGTAAGTAAAAACTTAGAATTAAACTTTCTAGCAATACCTAATGCGTTTATCGTACCTATGCTTCCTGACTTGAGAGTGTTGATTGGGTTTTCAGAATATGCAACAGGAGAGGCGCAACTGGCTAAATGAATAACATAGTCTAAGTTTTCTTTAGGATCATAGTGGTGTTGAATATCATGTTCGATAAATTCAAAATTTTTATTATCTTTAAATTTGTTAATATTAGACATACTTCCTGTAATTAAATTATCTAATACTATTATTTTTTCAGCATCGTCTATAATTTCTGAAACCAAGTGGCTTCCTATAAATCCCGCTCCCCCAGTAATCAAGTATTTCATTTAATTTTCCCAAAAACGAAAATAAATTAAATTATTCATTTCTTCGATTTGTGATTTGATTATATTATACGTTTCTTCCTGAGGATACATTTCAACAATTAGAGAATCGTCGATAATTGTGCTTGTCTTTTTTATATCTTTTGGAAAATTAAAATTTTCATCGTATATATATACATCTACATCAGATTCAACTAATTTTTTATAAATCTGAAGTGAAGGAGAGTATCGAATATCGTCTGTTTTTTCCTTAAATGATGCTCCTAATAAAATTACTTTTTCTAACTTATTTTGATTTATTAAATGGATAATCTTTTTTGTAAACCAGTCAATATGTTCATCATTTGAAAGATTTATTGAGTTTATTAGAGATAAATTTAAATTATTTAAATTACTTAATGATTGTAATTCTTTGACATCTTTAGGAAAGCAGGATCCACCCCATCCCGGTGAGGGTCTAAAATACTGTTGTCCTATTCTTGTATCTAAACCTACACCCCTCAAAACATCTTTTTGATTAGCATTAAGAGCATCTATTAGCCTTGAAGCTTCATTTACAAAAGACAGTCTCATTGGTAAGTAAGCATTAGATAAGTATTTTACAAGTTGTGAACTAATGGGATTCATGAATAAAACTTCAGAATTTATTCCATCATACATTTTTGCAATTATTTCACTATTTTTTTTATTATTTGAACCTATTATGATCCTATCAGTTTGAAAAAAATCTTCAAAAGCAGAACCCTCTCTAAGAAATTCTGGATTAAAAACTAGGTCATCATATTTCATAGATAGGTCATCAAAAACCTCATTGATTGCACCTGGGTGTATGGTGGATTTTACACACACTACTGTTTCCTCAAGAACCCTACCTTCAAGGGTATCAAAAACTTTTCTTATAAAAATTGAATTTAAGCCACCACTATCATCAACAGGAGTTTGAACGCAAATTAAAACAACATCGATATCTTCCCAATCTATAGAGTCATAAGTGTCATAAAATTCTGTTAATCTTTTAATTTTTTTATCGTTTAAAAATGAATCCAAATTAGGTTCTGAAAAAGTAGGAGTCCCTTTAGATAACATTGATATTTTGCTTGAATCAATATCTAAAAAAGTAATTTTATGTCCAAGTTTTGCTAATGATAATCCTGTTACCAAACCAACATAACCCACCCCGATAACAACAATATTCATAAGTTGATGATAACCTTGCTAATATTTTTATAATAAGATAAGTGATTTATTTTTTAGCACACTGGGATTGGATTCTTGAACGTTCAAGGGCTGACATTGTTGAGTCCATGAAAAATGATTATGAGACAATCTCTATTTGTCCACTACAAGAGAATGAAAAAAATATTAAAGAAATCTATTATGACTCAATCAATTGGGATTTAGATAGGACTAAAACGCTTGATTTTGTAGGATTACGAAATCTTAGAAAAATACTGATAAAACTAGAAAAAGGAAGCATAATTCATATTTTTACATTGAAAACTTTATTCTTATATCTTATTTCAAGTATATTTCTAACAAAAGATTTGAAAATAGTAGCTTCAGTGACAGGTTTAGGATATTTGTTTGCAGGAACTAAATTAGGTAGTTTATTAAAATTTCTCATCAGACCATTTATAATTTTTAAAATTAATAAAGCAGTAGATTTTTTAATTTTTCAAAACAAAGAAAACTTAAATGAATTTTTATCATATTCAAAATTTATTGGAAAAGTTAAAATTATTGAAGGAAGTGGGTTAAAAACTGAAAAAATTATCAAAAAAGAAAACTTTAATAAAGTTCCAAATATTATTTTTGTAGGACGATTACTTTACGAAAAAGGTATTAGAGAGTTTTTAGAATTAGTTAAATTAATTAAAAATAATCACAAAGCTAATTTTTTTGTAGCAGGTAAACCTGACTTTGGTAATAAAAGTAGTATCAATAAAAATGAGTTTGATGCTTTGTGTAATAACGATAATGTCACCTACTTAGGAGAAATAAATGTATATTCAGAATTATATAAATATGATATTTTAATACAACCAAGTTACCATGAAGGGTTTTCAAGAGTTTTACTAGAAGGAATATACACAGGTCTTTGGTGTGTGTCGAATGACCTTCCTGGTACAAAAAAAATAATCAATGAAACTAATTGGGGAAAATTAATTAAAAATAATAACTTAAGCGAGTACTTAGATGGTATAAATTATTATTTTGAGGGTTTAGATACGAAAGATTTACACAAAGCGAGAATAATTATTGAAAAAAAGTATGCAACTGCTTCTATATTAAGGCAAATGAAAGATATATATAATGAACTTAAATAACACATTTCAACTGTCAATCTATCTTGCATCTCTTCTTTCATTTTTATTAACTTTTTTAGGTTGTTTTATAATTGTTAAAACAAGTAATAAATTTGAATATCAAAATAGTAATCAGAAAAGACTAAGTAACTTAAATATTGTTCCCCTAGGCGGTATTGCAATGGCTACAAGTTTTTTTATTTCTGTTAGATTTCTTGGAGAAGCAGATTCAAATATACAATATATAGCTTTCTTTGCTTTAGGAGTATCAGTTTTAGGAATCATTGATGACTTCAAGAATTTAAACTGGAAGCTAAAAATAGTATTTCAACTTTTACTTGTTTTAATTCCAATTTTCCAACTAAATCTTTTTATTAATATTGAAAACCTTATTGGATTAAGTTTAAATAATATTTTAAATTTAATTTTTACTATTTTCTGGGTTCTATTGTTAATGAACTCAATTAATTTTATTGATAATATGGACGGATTTGCATCAACAAATAGTTCATTTATTTGTTTAGCAATTGCAATCTTAGCCTTTACTTATAACCAAAACTACTTAGCTGATATAAGCTTTATTCTATTATTCTGTCTTCTTGCATTTAGTTTATTCAATTTTCCTCCAGCAAAAATATACATGGGAGATTCTGGAAGTTTATTTATTGGATATATTCTTGGGTTTATAAGCATTCTTTTTGACTGGAACCCAGGAGGAGAAAGCTACATATACAGCTCTATAGCACCCGTATTTTTATTTTTTACAATTCCATTGCTAGATTTTTCTACTGTATTTGTTTACAGGATTAAAAATAATATCTCTCCTGCAACAGGTGGTACTGATCATATTTCTCACAGGATGTTGAATCAAGGTAGTTCTGTTAAGAAAATTTTATTAATCTTTTCATTAATTAATATTTTTATATTTGTTCTTCTAGCATTGTCAATTGCTTTCAAAAGTTACTCTATCTTAATATTTTTAGTGTATATATTTTCTATAGTATTATTGTTTTTAAAATTTCAACGAATGAGGCCGCTAAATTAGTTTTTTTAATTCTTCTATTCTATCTTCAGTACCTGCATCTATCCACCATGATTCTAAAGTGTGAAAATGTAATAACTTATTACTCATATAAACTTTATTTAAATCAGTGATTTCAAGCTCGCCACGATTTGAAGGTTTTAGTGAGTTAATATATTCAAAGCAACTATATTCATAGACATATAATCCGACAACAGCCAACGATGAAATGTAAACTTTAGGTTTTTCATGAATGTTTATTATCTTGTTTTTATGCAATTCAATAACACCGAATTCAGAAGGATTTTTAACTTCTTTTACAAAAATGTGCGCTCCCCTAAAGTCTTCTAAATCTATTTCTTTTAATGGGTTTTCTCCAAAAAAATTATCACCCAAAACAAAAGTAACTAAAGAATCTGGAGGTATTTTACTACTTGCATAAGATAAGGCATCTGCAATACCGTCTGGTGATTCTTGAATTACAAATTCGGTATGTATACCTTCAAAATTTGAATGTACATCATTTTGTATCATGTCATTAAATTCAAAATTGGTGATAATGATAAAATTAGTAAAACCCCAAGATATAAGTTGTTTTACTTGCAATGAAATCATGCTTATTCCATTTATATCAATCAATACTTTTGTATGATCATTTTTATCATAGTCTTTTAATCTAGTACCAAGTCCCCCAGCAGCAATAACAGCATAATTTTTTCTCATTTTCTTATATTAAAAGAACATTATGATTAAAGTTGTAATTTGACTATGAAATTAAATAAACAAGCATTATTACTTATAGGAATTGTTTTAATAGGATTTACTGCTTATTCTCTAGTTCCAAACTTTGAAAGAGAAGAGTTTAATCCTGAGGTTATCGAAAATATATCATCTGGGAAGATCACGACAACTACTTTGGAACAAAAAAACTCAAATGAAATCGAAGAAGAAATTCCTAATGTTACTGAGGAAGAATTATTTGAGGAAACTATTTATGACACTTTACTAATTAATAATCAAACAGAAAGAATAAACGATATATTCACAACATACTTAGTAATAGGAAGTGATGAAAGAACATCTAGCTCATCAGCAAGTAGGGGTTACGTAGCAGGAAGTCGTGCTGATGTAATAATACTAGTATTACTTGATAAGGAATCAAATCCAACATTAATTTCAATTCCAAGAGATTTATTAATAAAAGACCCATGTTCTCAAAAGATTCAAAGAATAAATTCATCTTATGTAGATAACGATTGTGGTACAGGTGCAGAGAATCTATCTGCTGCATTGTTAAATGTAACTGGTTTAAAAGTAAATCATTTTGCAAAATTTAGTTTTGAAGGTTTTGAAGAAATAATTGATAGTTTTGGTGGTATTGAAATTTGTGTTAATGAAACCCAAAGAGAAGGTTATTCATTTGAAATACAAAAAGGTTGTAATATTTTACCAGGCGACATTGCTTTAAATTGGGTAGTTTCTAGAAATACTGAAATATTAGATGGTGAAAAAATAATGGATGAAGATGGTAATGATATTTCTAGTTGGAAACCAATGAGAGGTGTTAGTGATTTAACAAGAATAAAGAAACAACAGCAAGTAATCGTTTCTTTAATGAGTAATTTAAAAAAATTTGATTCACTTAACCAATTCTTTAAGTTTGTTAATGCTTTAGAAGACACATTTACAATTGATAAAAATATATCTCTAGTTAAAGCTACAGAACTTGTTTGGTCATTTAGAAACTTTGACTTTGAAAATATTAAAAAATTGACTGTTCCAACGTATAATTACACAACTGAAGCAAAAGCGCAGGTACTTATTTTAGATATGAAATTTTATGATTTCTTAGTTTCAAATAACTTAGTTGAATAAACAATTATTGAAAAAACTAAATTAAATAATATAAACAAATCTGCAGAATAAAACATATCATTAGTTAAATTTTGTATTGTAAATGTAAATAAACACAAATAAATTATTTTACTTTGATTATCTGCTATCAAAACAATCTTGTACATATAATAAAAAATTATTATATAAAATATTAAAGCAATAAAAAGTCCATACTCTACAGCAAATGTTAAATATCCATTATGTGCTGTAGTAAGTTGGCTTAAAAAAGAAGGATCAACTATTGGAGAACTTTGATTTGAGATAAATCCATTTTTTGCAGTAAGTAACCCACTTCTTAAACTTTTATCACCAATAACATTAGGTTGTGAATATACACCTTCTTCATCTGTCCAGTAAAAAAACAATCTGCCGACATGAATATCAACTTTCCAAGATTGAGTTTGATCATTTAAAATTGACGTATTTGAAATTAAAGTTTGTCTCCCCCACGGTATTTCAGGAAAAGATAGATTAATAATTATTTCAAAATCATCTGTAAAATCATAATCATTTTCTATTGCAATCCAGTATTTATTTGGTTTATATAATTTTAAACCAAAATCTTCATATGTAACTTTTGCATTATAATAATCGGTTGTATTGGGTTTGAAAATGAAAAAAGACTGATTCTGGAATTCTTCAATGAAAATTATTTCTTTTTGAGAAGATTTAGTATTGATTTGTACAGATTTAATAACTGAATCAAGAAATGTATTTCCAAAGGATTGTCCATCTGAATGGCCACCAATTTCAATATAAGAATTATTCCTTGTAAAATTAATAACTTTTCCTTTTGTTCTACTAAAACCTACCTGATCCCAATCTTTACCATTTTCAGATGTAAAAAATTTAAAAACACTTCTTGGTAAAATTCCCTGTTTTTTATCAAACTGAATTTTTATATAACCATTTACATTCCTAAATTGACATTCCTGACAAAATAATTTGTAATTTTCAATAGGAATGAAATTATTACTTAAAGAAATATTTTCAACAATTACAGAAAGTTCGCCAATGGATAGTTTTCTAGATTTACAGTCGTAAGTTGAAGTAACTTCGCACTGAACAAAAAAATCTAATCGAGTCAAATTTTTATTTTTAGATAAGAAATTCTCATTAAACAATTCATCAATAATACAACTGAACTCACCTCTGGAAAATAAAGATTCTAGATTTGATTTACATTCTGTTTCAATAATAAAATCTTTTGTAAAATCATAATCTTTATCAATAATTATTGACATAAATTTTACTAATGTTTCTAATTCCACCCTAACATATTGACATGTTGTCCTGTCTTCAGCACATTCAGAAGCAATGTTACTTTGTACTAATATTTCATAGCCACCTCCAGATGTACCAATAAAAAAATCTACACCTGTATTTCTATATTCTTCAGGAGTAATACCGAGTTCAACTTTATCTAACTTTATATTCAAATTTTGTTCAAGAATATCAGGATTAATTGATAAAAAATAGTTTCCATAAATTTCTTCTACATAATTGCCACCACCATAGCCATTAAAAATGGTTAAATTATCTATTGCTATTTGTGTTAGGTAGCCTCTATCACTTTCTTTTAACAAAATTTCAGAATTTGTATTCACTAAAAATAGAAAAGTAGAGCCTAAAAATATAATTAAAGAAAAAATTATTGTTTTAATTTTAAAATTATTTATAAATAAATAAATAAATATTGAAACTCCAAATGCTAAATAACTTCCTCTTGAAAATGTAACAAATAATAAAAATATATTTAATAGTGAAAAAATGAAATATATTTTATTTTTAGTTAATTTAAAAAAATAAAAATTTATAAATGTAAGAAACGTAAATAATGCCCCAGCAACATTAGGTCCCCCACCTTGATATCCTGACAGCCTACCTTTATTAAAAAAATTTGGACTTTCGTAATAATAGCTTATCCATCCAATAGTGTTATCCAGGAATGACAGTTCAAGTATTACAGTTATAAAATTAAGCAAGCTTATAGCAAAAAAAGGAATGAAAATAAATTGGAGTTCATTAATTGAATAATTCTTTACAAAAAGATAACAGAGATATCCAAAAATTGTGTAGAAAATAAATCTAATAGTTAATGAATTAAGTCCATATAGAAAAAAGGAAAATGTGAAAATAACTAATACATATAGCCAATAGGTATTTTTTATTTCAAATAATATTTCAGATAATTTGGTCTGATTTATTAAATTTATAAATAAGTAGATTGTTGCAAATATTATTGATATATCAGATAAATTAATTGGTAAATTATTTAATAACTCAGGAGGTGAAGTAATAGATACTGTTAATAAGGAACCAAATATAAATAATATTAATTTATTTCTCAAGTGGGCCTGGCAGGACTCGAACCTACGACCGACGGATTATGAGTCCGTTGCTCTAACCAACTGAGCTACAGGCCCTAATATTTATGAAATTACTGATTGAATCTTTAATGCCATACTCATATCACCAGCAACTTTTAATTTACCAGTCATAAAAGCTGCCTGTGGACTTGATGATCCGTCCATTATGGCCTGCATTGTTTCAGC
>VMHT01137789.1_pt1 | contig 17810 bp, 9 predicted proteins | sample 4693611 | NCBI WGS metagenome assembly VMHT01 (sample SAMN12280063, study PRJNA550983) | marine metagenome | isolation source: seawater sampled from same location over 5 years 0.02-0.2 micron viral filtrate | place: USA: collected off the coast of southern California halfway between the port... ...
CCGATGCAGCAAAGGAAGGCGGCGCCTCGGTGATGTACGACGGTGCGCACGTGCTGGGACTTATCGCTGGCGGCCAATTTCAGGACCCACTTCGCGAGGGTGCAGATTTGATGACGGGTTCCAGTCACAAAACCTTCCCTGGGCCACAGGGCGGTTTCCTGTTGTCCTCTTCGGAAGACGAAACCTTTCACCGCAAGCTCAACAACGCCATGTTCCCCGGTGTCTGTTCCTCTTATCATTTGCATCACGTGGCTGGGAAGGTAATGGCCTTGGCTGAGTTCATGGAGTACGGTGAGGCGTACGCTCGAGACATTGTTTCCAACGCTCAGACCTTCGCCGGAGCGCTGGCTGCGGAAGGGTTTGACGTCCTGGCTGAGAGTCGTGGATACACAGCGTCTCATCAGGTTCTCACCCGGCACGGCGAATTGGATTCTGGGGCCGGTGCAAAGGCAGCCCAGCTTCTCGAGGACGCCGGCATCATCACCAACATGAACATGCTTCCAGGCGACACCAAGGCCATGACGCCCTCTGGACTTCGCTTGGGCGTACAGGAATTGACGCGCGTCGGCTTCTCAAACGACGACATGGAGGTCGTCGCTTCGTTCTACGCCCGGGTTCTGCTCAACGGAGAAGATCCTGCAACGGTTCGAAACGACGTCCATGAATTGAAGCAACAGCGACAAACGATTCGCTACTGCTTCAACGACGACGAGCGCTCAGGCTACCCCGAGTGAGGAGGTGCTCGGATGGGTGCGGAGCCCAATCACCCACACTCGGGCTTTACGTTCGGTTCAAACGGGTATCACTTTGATGACTTGGGGCACGGTTGCGTTTTGATGGGAACCGTTGAGTTTCAGCATTTCTGGAACGCCTTGGACGCCCGCTTTGAGTCACCGCTGGGCAGAAAACTGATCTACGCCGCAACCGATGCAGAAGAGCGCATCATTGCCATCGAAGGCCGCTTCAAGCCGGGTCGCTGGTTCGGTCGCAACCGGGTCCGAGAAGCGCTTCAGAAGCGCTCGGCATCCATGGGGTGGGGGCGTTTCCAAGCCGAATTCATCGCGCATCCAGCCCATGATGCTCTTTCGGTTGGGTTCAGCCTGGCCCACAAAGAGCAGCTTGATGGTTGCCGATTTAACGTTGAATGGCGGCAACGGTCTTCGGACGCCATCGCAACCACCTTCACGAAAAAAGAAGGGGAAATGACTGCGCCAAACCTACCGCGCTCTCCTTCATGGTCAGGAACCCATTGTTCGCCATCGTCCTCGGAACCCCTCAATGTGGACTTGGACGTCAGGGGTTCTGGGTTCTACGTCGGCGAGGCCCGGTCGATGTTCTTACCTGTGAGCCTCTTTGACCACCTCTTTGAGTCGCTCGCTGGCCGTCCGGTGGTCGATACCACTCAGGAAATCGAGGTTTCTGTAGAGGGAGACGTCGAGGAGGTTCCGGCCTTGAAGGCGGTTGTTCATGCCGCGTGCACGGCGTTTGGCCAAACCGACCGGTCCATTTACGTGCAAAGTGCAGAGGATTGGTCTGGACATTTGGATGCACACTTTTCCCGTCGTGGACTCGGTGAAATCGACGTGGAGGAACATCTTTCGGACGGCAAACGGGTCACGGTTTTTCGTGTTCAATCCCCCGTCGTTCCGTTCGTGTTGGGCTCCTTGATTGGTATGTGGAAGCGAGCCTACGGCACACGTGTACATTCAACCATTGCACGGGTGGAGAACGCATGGAAACTTTCCCTCTCTGAGCCCTCGGTTGATTATTGAGAAAAACGCTGTCCAAGCGGCCGACTGTGTGTCCCCGCTGTGCCCATCTTTGGTCAAGGTTCATAACCGAATCAATGCCTCGTTGGGAATGCACTGCGGTGCGGGGTGTTACCTTTGAGTCTCAACCACAATCAAATGGCCTACGTAGCAATCGTGTCGACCCTTATTTTTGGTTCGCTTTTTGTCGGTATTTCCGGGTTCTTTCAAACGAGTGAAGAAATCGGTGGATTCGACAGCGCTGTTGAAGAGGACATTCGTGGAGACAGTGAGCTCATGTTGGAGGCCGTTGACAGTGACGGAGACGGCCTTTCGGATAAACTGGAAGAAACACAATACGGGACCGATATTGACGATCCTGACACCGACAACGACGGTATGACCGATGGTTGGGAGGTCCAACACGGGTTGAATCCGCTCGATAACGGCGAATCCGATGATCTTGAAATCGACCCGACCCAGAACGATGATTCCAGCGCAACCCAAATCGAAAACGAAACCGAATCGTGGCCAGATCCGAATCAAGGGCCAAACGGTGACCCAGACCGTGACGGCCTGACCAACCAAGCCGAGCAGGAATTGGGTACCGACCCCCAACGGGCTGACTCCGACAACGACGGATTGAACGACCGTTGGGAATCCCTCTACACAACCAGCGTTCAGACCCCGGGAGGCGAGGTGGTGCTCTTCAACCCACTCGATGGTAATTGGGACTGCCTTCTTCTCGACCAAGCCATGCGAGATGCTCTTGAATCACGGTTTAACGGAGAGAACGGTATCGCGGAGTGGGACGACCTTGCTTCGAACGACCGACACTCCTGCGACATGGTACTGGATTCTGACGATGACGGACTGGCGAACTTTGAGGAGGAAGCCTTTGGGACCAACCCAACTGCACGCGACTCGGACATGGACCTTATCGACGACATCGTCGAAGTGGCCAACCAGTCCATCGGACTCTTCACCGGTATGGGTGAACAATGCAACGAACCGCTTCTCCAATCGCTGCCTCACATGGGACCGTTTGCCGGATTTGAGCGAAGTTGGTTCATGATGGACATGGACGGCGACGGCCTGCTCAACGGCCCCTCCGACTGGGACACCGACGGCGATGGCATGCCCGACGGATTTGAGTTCTGCTACTCCGATGCTACGATGGCACCAAACGCTGCGTACGTGCTCAATCCAGCCAACGCATCCGACGGGTACGGCGACTGGGACGAGGATGGAATGAACAACCTTGAGGAATACCAGGTTGCACAACTTTTCGGAGAGGGGAATTTCACGTCTCCCTGGCTTGAAGACACCGACCAAGACGAGATGCCCGATCAGTGGGAAGCGTCCAACGGTCTTCACCCGCGCTCCGCCTTGAACCGAGATCAGGACCCTGACATGGACGGCTACGATTTGGACGCCGACGGCCACGTCATGTACGCAGAACTTGAAAACACCGCCATCGTTCACACCGTTGACGTTGTTTTGGGTCAGCAAGTTTCCGTCAACCAGCAGGTGGCCTCCGCTCGAATCACCCTCGCTGGTGGAAACCAACAAATCGTCCCCATGCGTGCTCCCGTTGATGGATACGTGTACGATCTCAACGTGGTGCTCGGCCAAACCATTGATTCTCGATTGTTCAGTTGGATGAACCTCGTTGAAGAGGAAGAACGCTTCACAAACGTCATGGAATACAAGGCCAACGACCGAGACAGAGACGGCATTCTCGACGGGCGAAGCACGAATCCTCTCAATGCGGATACCGACTCGGACGGGCTCATTGACGGCATTGAGGTCATGGGTTGGGAAATCCTCGTGGTAAATCGCGGTGTTCAACCAACGTGGGTCACTTCGGACCCCGGTCTTTACGACACGGACGCTGACGGCCTCTCGGACTACGCTGAGTTCTCTTCGACGTGCAACTTGGGCGGTTCCAATGCATCGAACCCTGACACGGATTCCGATGGACTGAGCGACCTTGAGGAGGCAGGTGACAACTTCATTTGGGAAGGCGAGGCTTACTCGACCAGCCCCTGCATGTTTGACACCGACAACGACGGATTGGAAGACGGTGAAGAAGTCGTTGCAGGCGCCGACAACTTCCTGACGCACGCCAACAATTCCGACACCGACGACGACGGGCTGATCGATGGCCAGGAAGTGCTCTTTGTCCCACGTCCGTTCCAAAACCCGACCAATCCTCTTCTCAACGACACCGACGGTGACGGTATGCTGGACGGCTGGGAAATGCAGGTCAAGTCAACCGAGGACAACACCAACTCTCACAGCCTCTGGGTGGTGACATCGACATGGCAACGACCTGGATGCGAATCAACCCAAACAAGCTCCTGCACGATGCAACCCGGCGGCTATGTTTGGCAGAACTGGCTCGGTGGATTCGCACTTGAACCGAAATTCCAGGTTTCGGAAATGAATTTGACCGGATTCCAAATGCCAACGAACCCGCTCTGCGATGGCTGCAACGGTCGTTGGGCTCTCGATCCATCGCTGAGTTCGTTGAAAGACGACACCTTTGACGTGGACAACGACACGCTTGCGAACGGTTTGGAAGCCCCAGACCGATGGGACACCAACCCCGTGGACGACGACACAGACGGCGATATGCTCCCGGACGGCTGGGAGGTTTACTACTCCCAGCAAGCCTTCGAACTTGGCCTGGCTGACAACGAAACGGTCGGTGTCTACGGCGCCCGTGGCGTGATGGACCCGTCCATGCCAGACAGCGACTTGGATGGACTTGATGATGGATTTGAGGACCCGGATACCGATGGACTGAACCGAACAGGTCTCATCAAGCGCTACTGTCCTGGATTTAACGACACGACGAATTCAGAATGCAACATTGACCCAACAACACCCGACGGACAGAGGTTCTACGACAATTTGGAAAACTACACCAACTTTGAGGAGATGCAAAACGGCACCAACCCGATCACCAACGATACGGATGGCGACGACTGGAACGACGGACCCGAGGTGTACTATCAGGATCACGACGAAGACGGCATGGCAACGGGATGGGAGTACCACTTCCAATTCGATCCGTTTGACGGTGCCGACCGAATGGTTGACACCGACGGCGATGGACACGTGAACTTCTGCGAGTACAAGTGGGACACCAATCCAAGAAACCCAGTTTCGTACCCTGGCCAAGGTGAATTGTGCGATCCGTTCAGCGACTGATTCGGCCAGGTGATGCATGCTGCCTTCGACCGGTGGGTTCCACAGAGTCCCGCTTCTGCTCGTGTCAATCGTGTTGATGTGGTCGATTTCCCCAGCAACGGCCCAACACGAGGTGACCTCAAACGACGCTGACCACGTGACGTTCAACGATTCACACGGCGTACAGATGACCGACACGTTGGAATTGAACGGTACATCGTCAGTCCCGCTTCGAAACGCAACTTGGTCGCTGGTCAACCTCTCCGGACCAACGCCAACCACTCTGCTGTCCGGCCCGTACTTGACTTCTGTTCAACCCGTTTCGGACGATAACTTCCATTGGGACCTTGTGGTTGATGTCATGGACATGCACTGCACCTGTATGGTCCAAATAACGGTGGACGATTCTAACAATTTGGAACGCGAATGGAACCTTCTGGTTTACCTCGGAACCGAAGGTCACCGGCCGGTTATGCTTGAGGAGCCTCCGGTTCAACCAGTGCAGACGCCTCATTCCATCGGCGACATCGCCGCGCACACTTTTCTGCTGAGCTCTCCAACGATGGTTCACCAAGAGGTTGTCTTACCTCCATCCAGCTCAACCATCATCAGCGTGTCGAGCACGGTCTGCGAGGCACCCAACGGCGTATGTCTTGATGAGCCACGAGACGTACAACTCCCGTTCTCAACCTCACCAACGGGTATCAACCTCACGTTGGATGCCAGCGAACTTGGCTTGGACCAAGGCATTTGGAACGTTGATGTAACGGCCACCGACGATCTGTTGAGGAGCACGGCCCCCATCACAATGACCCTTCTCCATGACACGCAACCGCCAACGGTGGAATTGACGTTGAACCCTGTTGTCAACGAGAGTGAGGCATTCCACGTCCATGCGGTGGTGGACGACGGTTATGCCGGTGCTCAGGTCAACCTGACGTGGACCATCGTCGACGACAGCGGAATACGCCGAGGGCTTGTTGAATCTGAGCAACTTACTTCCGAGCACCTTGTCCTCAATCTTTCGACTCAGGGCACGTACATCGTCGAAGTCTCAGCGAGGGATCTCGCCGGGCAAACCACAGAAAACAATTCGCTGTTCACGGTGCTCAATCTTCGTCCCACGGCCAAGATAAGCGTTGACGGACTGGTCGTTAGCGACGGCTCTACCCTTGTGCTCTCTGAGGATGAGGACTGGGTCATTGATGCGAGCGAAAGCCAAGACAACGAGGCTGTTGAATACCTCTGGGTGGTCAACGACGACCGTTCCTGGCGTGGTAGTTCCGTGCTTTCCAAGGCTCAGTTTGATGGTCCAGGACGTTACACGGTCGAACTGATTGTGTTTGACGACGATGGCTCCACTCATTCCAGTGTGATTGAGGTCCAGATCGAAGGTCAGACGGGCAACGATGGCGGGACGTTTTCAACGGGGATTGCCGCTCTCATTCTTTTGCTCGCACTCGTTGGCGTTTTCATGATTCGCTTGCGCAGAACGCCGTCAAGCGAGCTGCCAAAATGGACCGGTTCGGCAAGCTCAGCAAGGCACAGAGACAGCACCGTTGGTGCCCACAGCGATGCAACGATTGAAGAAGACGAAGCGCGAGGGTGATTCATGTTCGCTGAAGCACTGGCCCGCCTCCCTGCTCAACCCGAACCCACGCCCAAGAGCGAATTTAAGGCGAGGCAGAATCGTTTGACTTCGCAGTTTCGCAACGACGATGTTTTCATCTTATCCTCCCCTCCTTATGCCGTTCACTCCAACGATGTTGAGTATCCCTACCGAACCTCGAGCGATTTGATCTACTTAACCGGGTGGACCGAGGCAGAAACGGTCGTTGTCCTGCGATGCTCGGATGAGGGTTGGACTTGCGCACTGTTCGTTCAACCCAAGGACACGCTCAAGGAAATCTGGGAAGGCCGTCGGCCTGGTGTTGAAGGGGCGGTGTCCTCGTACGCCGTTGATGAAGCCTACGGAAACGAGGAGTTGGAAGATCGATTGAGCGAGTGGTTAACCGATGCCCGCCGTGTGTTTCACAGAGGCGGAATCAACCAACGTGTTGACCGGCTCATCGAAAACGCCGTCCGTCGAAGGGACCGTGCACGCCAACACTTTGGAACCGGACCCGTGGCCGTCGAAGACCCATCCGGGATCCTTGCTGAGCTTCGACTTCGAAAATCTTCCTCCGAAATTGAGCAAATGGTGTACGCAAGCAAGGTCGCTGCAATTGCTCATGAATTGGCCATGCGACACAGCAGGGAGGGTGTGACTGAATACCAATTGCAATCCGTCATTGAAGGCTTCTTTTCCTACGCTGGAGCGTCGGGTTGGTCGTACCCTTCGATCGTAGGGTGCGGTGAAAACGCCACGATTCTTCATTACACCACCAATCAGGACGTGTGTGGAGAGGATGAGGTTATTCTGATTGACGCAGGTGCAGAATTTCGAGGCTATGCAAGCGACATCACTCGGTCGTGGCCCATATCTGGCGCTTTCACGGATGCACAACGAGAAATTTACGACGTCGTTCTCGAAGCACAACTTGCGGCCATTGAGGCGTGCCAGGTCGGCAACCTCTACACTGCGCCCCATGATGCTGCTCGAAAAGTGCTTGCCGAAGGGTTGATCCGTTTGGGTGTGATTACGCAATCCCTCGAGGATTCCCTTGATCTGGAATCGGGTGAGCTGAGGCGATGGTACATGCACAACACAAGCCACTGGATTGGCCTTGATGTCCACGACGTCGGTGTCTACAAACCAGGCGGTGAACCTCGTTTGCTTGAACCCGGTATGTGCCTCACCGTGGAACCAGGTCTGTACTTCGGTGCCTGGCGCCCCGACGTGGACTGCCCTGAGCGCTATGCCAACATCGGTATTCGAATCGAGGACGATGTGCTCGTCACACAAGACGGGCCGGTGGTGCTGACCGAAGACTGCCCGAAAACCGTCGAGGACATTGAACGCATCGTTCGTCATGACCGTGCCTGAGGTGTTGAGATGGAGTGGAAGAGCGTCCTTTCTCAACAGTCCAATTGGACGCGAAGGTCTGCACACAACCTACGTCTCACCCCTGCGGAGGCCATCGTCCTCTACGAAGATGCTCCCCTCCACGCCTTGATGCAGGCTGCACATCAGCGCCGATTGGCCATGCATCCCGAGGGAATCGTCACCTATCTGGTTGACCGAAACATCAACTACACGAACGTATGCACCATCAACTGCCAATTCTGTTCGTTTTATCGTCCACCTGGCCACGCCGAAACCTACACCCAAACGTACGAAGAAATATCGCAGCGTGTGCATGAATTGGAGGCCATCGGAGGCTCGAGAATTTTGATGCAGGGCGGAGTGAACCCCGCACTCCCAATGCAGTGGTACACCGATCTCCTGCACCATCTCAGCACTCAGCACCCCACCATTGACTTGGACTGTTTTAGCCCCATTGAGATTGAGGGGCTTGCCGAAGTCTGCGAACTCAGCACGCTCGAGGTGCTCACGCTGCTGCAAGCGGCCGGTATGCACGGTCTGCCAGGCGGCGGTGCGGAGATGCTGGTTGACGACGTGAGAAAAGACATCTCGCCGAAAAAAGGTGCGCCAGCAAATTGGCTCCGCGTCATGAGTGAAGCGCAGTCGCTCGGATTAACCACCAGCGCCACGAACGTGTTTGGTTTCGGCGAAGGTGCACACGACCGTGTTGAACACATGCAAAAAATTCGGTCCCTTCAGGACGACTCCAAGAGCACACACGGCCACGGATTCACGTCGTTCATCGCTTGGCCCGTACAACTTGAGGTCAACTCCTTTGGACGCCGAAATCGCGGGCAAAACAAGCACGTGTTGGGTGCTGGACCCTCAGAGTATCTCCGCCACGTCGCCGTCTCTCGTTTGTTCCTTGACAACATTGAGCACATCCAAGCCTCATGGCCGACCATGGGCATGCCTGTTGCTCAAATGGCGCTTCTGGCTGGAGCTGACGATGCAGGTTCCACGATGATGGAGGAAAACGTTGTTTCTGCCTCGGGAACAAGCAAACTCGATGCCAGCGAGCATGAATTGCAATCGTCCATCGTTCGGGCTGGATTCAATCCTCAGCGCCGAGACAGCGATTACAATCACTTGGAAACCGAAGCGTTGGTCAGCGATGTTTCCACACTCGCATCGCCGCCGCCTTCGATCACGTCGTAGGACCGTAGAAGACGATCCACACCACTGCTCGGATGTTTCGGCCTCCGTTGCCAACGCCGTCGGACGGAACGTATTCACCGCCGTTGTAGTACCCTCTGTAGACCATGTGGTTGGTATTGTTGGCGCTGGTATCGACCCAGTCCGTGATGTTGTACGTCCACTGCTCCACGTCCTGACCGGCACACCAGCCCGCTCTGCCGAACGGCCAGGAACCGAATTGATTCGCAACAACACCGTTTCGGACTTCTTTCTCGCATCCCTCGCTGTCGTAAACGATGGGGTGCCACTCGTATGCGGTGTAGGTACCCATCGTGTAATGGTGTTCGTGGTCGCAGAATTCAGCGCAATTTGCGGTGTCTTGGTTGAACCCGTGACCCGTGATGGTGGCCACAATCTCAACACTTGTGGCGTCGGTTGGCACCGTGAAATTCAACTGCCGAACGTTCCGAGATTCGTTGTTGTAGGTCCCGTCAAACTGGCCCCCGCTGAATGCATACGTGGCATCGACGGCTCGTTTGCCGCTGCCCCAATCGCTGAACAGGAAGGTAACGGTCAAGTCGCCCTTGTTTGCCCCAGCGTACTTGAACCGGCGATCCTCTCCGTCTTCAAACATGAAAAGGTAGGGCGAGATGTCGGTCAACCACATTCCTTCCCGACCGTAGGTCGTGATCCAACGCACGGATTCCGTGTTGCACACAGAGGTGTTGTCCTTGTTGCAAACGTAGAGATAGGCGAGATAATCCCATTCATGGCAGCCTCCGTAGGTTCCATCCGAATTCTGGTACCGGTTCTTCCGTTCAAAGCATGCGTGCTCGTGGTACACTTCCAGCGTGTCGTAGGAGGTCAGGTCGTCCGGAAGGTCGAACGTTGCGTTGCTGAACGAGGAGTAGCCTCCACTCCATCCGCCAGCGTGTCGCTGGAAGTCCATGACCTGGATTGCGTGAACCCCTGGGTCGAGGGACCGTACCTTGGTGGGGAATTCAGCGACCCATTGATTTGGCTCGAACGAAAGGTGGTACGGGTCGTTGGATTGTGAGGTCCACGCGTAGAGTGAGCCGGTTTCCCGGGCCAGCTGAAACCGGTCGATGCCCATGAAGAACGGGTTGTTGAACGATGAAATCATCTCACCAAGTCCGCCGCCTAGGTTGCTCGCATCAAGATCGATGTAGTGGATGCGGTTGTTCCACTGAGCTTCTTCGCTGTTGGTCAATCCTGCCTGTACAGCGTTGCGTTGTTGAATGACGTCGTTGTGGTAACTGTTGTCGAACGAACCAAAGAAGAGGTGGGTGTTCTCAGGTAGATTCCTGATGAGTTTACCCGGGTTTTGCCCCCACGTGGCTGTGTTGCTGCTCCCACTGGTATCGGTGTACTTGAACATGAAGAAGTACACGTCATGACCTGTCCATTCGCTCTTGAAATTAAAACTCCCATCCAGCGTGGGGAACGTGAATTGGGGCACGGCTTGCATTGGCCCTGTAAGGCCGGTGGTGTCCGTCCAGCCAACCGGTTCTTGAACCACAGCGCAACCCACTGCATCGATGGTCCAGCGTTCTGGAGAATCAGGGCACTGGTCAACGTTGGCAAACACCCCGTCGCCGTCAATATCGGCACACCCAACCTCGTTGACCATCAGTCCAGCGGGTGTCCCTTCGCACTGATCATCGAGGTCGTTGATGCCATCAACGTCCGTGTCTCGCTCAACGGCGGCACACCCAACCTCGTTGACGCCCGTCGCATTGAGTGGTGTGTTCGGGCATTCGTCCAACGTGTCTCCTGTGGCGTTGACGTCGTTCACGCCGTCGTTGTCGTCGTCGTCGTCCTCCGTCGCATCTTGGCAACCGTCGTTGTCCCAATCGCTCAGATCATCAGAAACCCAATTCGCCACACCCTTGGAACAGGCGTCGTTCGCGTCGTTGTGGTCGTCGTTGTCGTCGTTGTCGTCCTCGTCAAGGTCCGAACATCCATCGTTGTCCCAATCGCTGTAGCGGTTGGAGTACCACCCTTTCCTTCCAACAGGACAACCATCGTCCGTGTCCAGCACGCCGTCGTTGTCGTCGTCGTTGTCCTCCTCGGCATCGTGGCATCCATCGTAGTCGTAGTCTGCAGAGGGTGTGCTGACCCAGCCGTACGATGCCGGGCAAAGGTCGTAGGTGTCAATGATGCCGTCGTTGTCGTCATCGTCGTCTTCATCGTTGTCGCGGCACCCGTCCTGATCTCCGTCGGTGGCTTGTGTTGACTGCCACCCTTCGCTGGCACCAATGCCAGATGGGCACCGGTCGTTGGCGTCTTGCACGCCGTCGCCGTCGGCGTCGTCTCCAGCACCCTCGATGATGACTTGCGTGGTCGTGGTGTCGCTTGCTTTGGTGTATCGTCCACAATCCGCCAGCGTGGTAATGGTGTGGGATTGTGTCGCTTCGGTAAAGTCAAGAAGCAGCTTCCAGGAACCGTCAACGTCGAGTGCGATGTTGCCTTCGTTCCCGTCGGAGACGGTGTAGGAGAGGCTGCAGGATTCAAGATCGGTGTGTTCAACACTCCCTTCAAACCACACCAAATTGGGCTCCTCAAGAACAAGTCGGCTCGGGGCGGAAAGGATCGGTGCTGCTTCAACGGGTGCGGTAACCTCAAGCGATAACACGATGGGCGATAAGGCGGGCTCCAGCACGGTGGAACCTGTGTTGACGACAACGATTGAAACGATGTGTTCACCGGTGATTTCCGGGGTGAATTCAAGCTGGAAACCGGCGTCGTTTTCTGACCATTCGACATCTTCAAGAGGAGAAAAATCAGCCTGCAAGACCGTGTATTCCACGCTGAAGGTACCCAAACCGTCCTGTTGAATGCCGAGCACGAACACGGCCTGTTCGCCCAACCGAAGTTCTTGGGGGGCGACAATCCACGTGGTTTTCAGCGTGTATTCCTCGTCCTGTGGTTCCGTTTCTTCCGGTGCAGGTTCGGTTCCTCCAAGGCAGCCTGCAAGCGACATGAGTGCGACCAGCAGCACAGCGGTGATGGTTCGTGCATCCATGGATTGGCCTTGTTCTGGCTGTCTTTGAATGTGTTGATTAGGTCATGTCCAACTCGCTTCGGCCATCGTGAAGGGGGAGGTCAGTGAGCGAGACGTTGCCTCCCGCATGGGCCACCATGAGGGGTTGAACCCAAAGAAGAGCACCGCCCCGACTTCGGTCAATGCGCAGTATACACTCCCAATGGATTCGCAACAGGTCGGTGTGGACGGACCCTGGCCAGACAGGTTGAGGTGGCGTCAACTTGAGCACTTCATCTCTGACCCAACGCTCCGGTTCACCTTGAACCATGATGCGCATCGGTCGTAGATACAATCCTCCCTTCACTTCCTTCAGTTCCATGGGGGCGTCTTCGCCACCTGCGGTTCCGTCATCCAACCCTTCCTCCCAGTGGTGTGGGAGCGCGGTGGACAACCCGGGAGGTGGTTGTCGGCTGGGGTCACGATTGAGCGTTTCAAAGAGCACTTCTCTCGACGGAGGTAGGACCCCAACTCGAAGAATGGCGTCGACGTGGTTCCATGACGGATCCCACTCTGGGAATTCGACGTTGAGTTCCAAAACCTCGTTGGCGATGCTTGGGCGATTGAACTTGACGATTGGTGTTTTCAGGTCTCGTTTGAGAAAGTTGTTTTGTCGACGCAGTTCCAAGAGGTTTGCAACGACACGTATCAGAAGCGGGGCAAAGATCAGAGGAACAACAAACACGGCGAGTTCAGGGTAGTCCAACAGACCCCATCGTACCGTTTCCAGCCCGTAAACGGGCCAATTCATCATCATCAAAAGCGGTGAAATAAACAAGTAGAACAGGGAAACCAAGAGAACAACGACGACGCCGTTGATGAACTGTCGGAGAACGTGGTGGATGGGGTTTGGTATCAGGTACCACCCCCGCCTTTGTCGTTTGACCACACGAACGTATCCCTGCCCTTCCAGGTGAGAATTGTTTCCTGAGTGATCGATGGTCGCTCCGTCGTACACGTAGGAACGTTCCATAAGCCAGCCGGAGTCATCTCCCAGCCGGAACGCAGGTGGCCTTGAATCAAGCGCTATCATCGCTTGATCAGCCGCTTCGTATTCTCCCACGACGATTTCTCGTGTTGCGACAGGCAATGCTTCTGGTTCCCAACGTGTGGCTTCAAATGGCGGGTAGCGGATCGTGTGCTGTTCAATCAGAGGCTTCATCGCGCCACCTCACGACAACAACAGACGAACCCCTGCCTTCAACGCAAGCGGACGAAACGCCGGAACCTGTTTGAGCAGAGCCATTCCGAGCGGGACGGGTTTCTCAATGTCGCCGATGGCGTTGATGAGGTTCAGCGTGTCCGGGTGGGCGAAATTGATGAAGTGCTTGTCCAACACGTCGTCTGTGCAATCGCTTACCAAGAGATTGCGGAGGGTTCGTGCCCGTTCTTGTTCCCTCTTCATGATGTTCCATGGCTGTTTTGTCAGTGCTTTGAGGTGTTTTTCAGTGAGCGTGTTCGCACGAACGAGTTCGGAGAGTCCTTCATGGATGCATTGGATTTGATGGAACCCGGGTCCAATACCGCCACCTGTGGTCGGCTTTGCCATGCCCGCAGCGTCACCGAGAAGCATGATTCGGTCTTTGACAGGATGCTTGACCATTCCGGAGGGTACAGGTCCACAGTATCGGGCTATTTCCGAGGTGTTGGCGAATCGGTCTTGCCACAGCGGATGGTCCATCAAATCTTGATAACAGGACTCGATGCTTCTGCCGTCTAATCGGTCGGCCGTCGACCACAGACCGATGCGGTGGGTGCCAAAACCGGAGGGGATCACCCACGCAAAAAACCCTGGAGCAATGGCGCTCCCGCTGTACATCTCCAGCCAACGGTCTCTGCCTTCATAACCCACAATCTCGGTTTGGAACCCAATCATGAGTTCTTTTGGACGCCCCATCTTGAAGGTTCGACGCGTCCAGCTGTGCGCACCGTCTGCACCAACCAGTAATTTGCATGACAGGTGAACGGTTTCATCTCCACGTCGGACCTTGAGTTGAACACCGTGCTCGGTTCGGTCCGCTTCCATCGGGACGGCGTTGAGCCAAAGTTCAGCTCCAGCTTTCATCCCTTGCTGGACGACGAACTGGTCAAATCGCTTTCTGCAGACCACGTATGTCCGAAGTGTTCCTTCTGTTCCTACGGGGACGAGGGTTCCGCTGGGCCCGTGAATCAGCGCTCCGTCGACCTCTTCGAGGACGGTGTGGTGGCCACCGACCACGTCCATGGCGGATGGCGTCACGAGCCCTGCGCACTGGAATGGGCGGCCGATTTCTTCGTGTTCTTCAAGCATCAAGACCTTCAATCCGTCTTGGCTGAGGAGGGTGGCTGCACGTCCTCCTACAGGACCGGCACCGACGATGACGACATCGTAGTCCCACGTGTTCATGCTTTTGCCTGTGGAAGGCATGGTTTCAACCTTCCTTCACGGGAGCGGGGGCTCAGGAGCGTTTGGCGAATTTGTATCCAACCGATTGATTCTTTTTCAAGTACAACGAGGCGCTGAACGGGTTGCTGGTTTTCTTGGAAATGAAATCGTCAAACGGACCTACGGTACCCGTCTCAATCAGCACCTTGGCTTCCTCTCGCGTGATGTCCCGTTTTGAGATGCACCGCTCGAGGTGAATTTTGCAGTCGGAGGAACTGTCCTCAACGGTGTAGTGCGTCTCGCTTTCGACGATGTTGGCCTTGGTCTTTGGACAAACGGCGACCACGCCGGGTACCACGGGGAATTTCTTTGCGTCAGCCGCTGCAGCTCTCGGTGGGAAGTCGTACTTGACTCTGTTTTTGTCGAGTTTCAGAAAGGCGTTGAACGGTTTGTTTCTCCGGGAAGTGAAGTCTTCCAGCAGGGTGGATTTCCCTGCTGTGAAAATTGGTTTGGCTTCCGCCGGCGTGATGGTTCGTTTGCACATCACGTTCTGCATTCCTCGGAAGGTGCACTCTTGATTATCGCATACGTAGGCGGTTGAGGTTATTCGAATGGAGCCGTGGTTGCACACTGGACACGGAGCGAGCACCTCGTCGTCTTCGCTCGCTTCTCCGGCAGCCGAGCCTTTGCTGACCACTTTCCCGTCTTTGGAGAGCTCAACGGACGTTTCGTACCCTTCGCCGGCCTGGGAATAAAACCCGTGGAGGCTGTTCAACGAACGTTCCTCGATCAGACGCGTAGCGGTGGTTCGGTCGAACCATCGTCCCGATGTGTCTTTCCAGAAGACAAAGGGGCATCCCTTGTTTCGACCTTCGTTGTGTTCGCACTGATACGCAAGGGTGTTCTCAAAGATCGCTCCCTCGCAGGATGGACATGCGCCAAGGCTCGGTTCATCCTCGTAGAGTGTGTTGCGGTCGTGGTCCCGAATTCGCTCAACCATGGTTTGGGTTTGTTGAATGATTTTTTCCATGTAGGCTTGCATGGGTTCCTCACCTCGTTGGACAGCGAGAAGCGAGGCTTCCATGTCTCCGGTAAGTTCTGGTGAGGTGATCCATTCAACCGGAATCCGGCGCAACACGTCAATCATTCGAATGCCATGGGCTGAAGCACTGATGGTTCCGTTTCGAGATCGTCGGATGTAGTTTCGGTTCAACAATTTCTCGATGGTGTCGGCTCTGGTTGCGGGTGTACCCAGGCCCTTTTCCTTCATGGCGTCGGCGAGCTCGTCGTCTTCGATGTGTTTACCGGCATGCTCCATCAACTGGAGCAAACTTGCTTCCTTCAGTCGATTTTTCGGCTTGCTCAGCTCCTCAGAGAACTCGTGTTCTTCAAGCGAAGCCTCGCAGGGGTTGTTCGGTAAGCTGCCCCAGCCATCGGGGATTTTATCCTTCTTTGGAACGACGGCTCGCCAGCCCTTGACCTGAAGCGATTCAACATCTTTTACAAATCGATGGCCGGATTTGGTCGTTGTGCGCTTGGTCACGGTCCACTCCGCAGGTGGATGCCATGAAGCAAGGAAATTTCTAGCGATCAAGTCGTAGAGCTTGGCATGGTCTCCACCAAAGTTTGCTGGTGGTGTTTGACCCGTGGGAATGATGGCGTAGTGATCAGAAACTTTTGAGTTGTTGAAGTTCCTTTTGGAGTTTGCGAGGCCGTCTTTCTGAAGTCGCTGAACGTGAGGCGTGTATTCGCCAATTGAAGACAGGCTCTCGAGCGTTTTGGCCACGGTTTCATGCATGTCTTCAGGGAGATGTTTTGAATCCGTTCGTGGATAGGTGGTGAGCTTGAATCGGTCGTAGAGATCCTGAGCCACACCGAGCGTGCGTTTTGCGGACCAGGACCACATGCCGTTGGCTCGCTTTTGCAAGGTGGTCAGGTCAAAGTTGAGTGGGGGTTGTTCCTTTTTTGTGCGGCTTTTTTCCTCAGCCGTGAACGGGCCTTCTCCGGAAAGCATGGCTTCAATGGCCTCTTTTTCGGAGGCGTCCATGATTCGGTGGGCTTTGTATTCAGGCCGATCTGGGTCGTCTTTGTGCCCGTTTCGCTCCCAGCGCCCCGTCCAGCGTGCATCACCGGCAGAGAAGGTCGCGTTCAACTGCCAGTAAGGTACGGGAATATGAGACAAGACTTCGAGTTCATGTTCCACCACCAGGGCCAACGTTGCCGTTTGGACACGACCGAGTGAGTTTGCCGAACGGTCTCGATTTTGTGGCAAGCGCGTCGCTATTCGTGATCCGTTCATTCCGATGATCCAATCCGCACGTGAACGAGAATACGCTGCATCGCTCAAATCTTGATAATTTTCGCCACTTTCCCGGCCTTCAAATGCGGTCAACATGGCCTCATACGTCATGGATTGCATCCACATGCGAGTGGTCGGTGTCTTGACTTTTGAGTGCTCGAGAATCGTCCGAAAGATGAGCTCTCCTTCTCGGGCAGCGTCGCATGCGTTGACGATTTCCGTGACGGATTTGTCCTTGATGAGTTTCAGGATGGCCGACAGTTGTTTCTTGCCGCGACCGCCCTTTGGTTTGTACTGGAATGCATCGGGTATGAACGGCAATCGGTCCACCGTACCTCGCCAATTTTTGAACGCATCGTCGTAGTCATCCATGTACTTGAGTTCAAGCAGGTGACCGATGGCCCACGTGATGATGATGTCTTCGCTGTGCCAGTGTGTGTCCAATTTTTTCCCTACGCCGAGGACGCTGGCAAGGTCCTCCGCCACACTGGGTTTCTCAGCGATGATGACGATGGACATGATGTGAATCCCCGACGACGACCATACTTGAACCCTCCTTTGGCTTCGTAAGGGTGGGCCCCGAGTGCGTGAAACAATTCGTTTCACGGTGCGTTGATTCACAACACGCCCATTCTTGAGCGGCTTTCCTCTTCGTTCCAATGTTCATCGGAATTTGGACCTCCACAACCAAGACAGCCCGGATAACCAGCGTCGAGCAAATCGTTTGCGACCTCCGTAATTTCCTTCCATCCATCGTTGGTGTTCATCGGCAACCACACGGCAGGTGTTGCGGGCTCGTGCAGAGAACATTGGGCTAGCAAGGTGCTGCTCTCGGCGTTCGTAAATTGAATCCAAGCATCGTTGGTCAAGTGGTGGCTTGGAAACACGGTACGAGAGGGTTGGACTTCGCTTAACTTCAAACTCATCGCATGAAGTTGTTCTGCAAGCCACTGCGGGCCATGGACACGAAGGGC
>VMHT01073595.1_pt1 | contig 17809 bp, 46 predicted proteins | sample 4693611 | NCBI WGS metagenome assembly VMHT01 (sample SAMN12280063, study PRJNA550983) | marine metagenome | isolation source: seawater sampled from same location over 5 years 0.02-0.2 micron viral filtrate | place: USA: collected off the coast of southern California halfway between the port... ...
TAATACTACTAATTGTAAAGTATATTTTGGAGTAGTTAATCAACAAGCTTGTACTTTTCTTGGTAGTTCTACAGCCAACAAAACAACAGTAACCTTTACCCGTTTAGGAGACACCTAGAATGAATAGACCTAATCACATAGAAGATGCTTTAATACAAATGCACAGTAACCAATGGTTTACATGGACAGATAGTAAAAATAAAATTTATGCTAACTTACGATTAACAGAAAAAATTGGTGTTGATGGAAACATCGTAGATAATCCAGTAACAGAATTACCTACTGAAACAGCAGTTAATACAAAGCTAACAGAATTACAAACAGCTTGGGATAATGCAAATGATTAATCCTTGTTGCGAAGATGGAAAGTGTACTTGTGGTAAATGAATATAGAACTTTCGTTAAAAAACATACTTATAGTAAGTGGTGTAATTAGTGCTTTATCTGGCAATATATTCATTCTCGGAAAAGTATTCTCTGACTTTGAATTACTCAAAAAAGAAATTACAATTATTCAAGAAGATCAAAATGTTTTGGAACTTCAACAAGAAATCTTAGAAAATAAATACAGAATTAAATCATTAAGATTAGAATTAGATGGGGGATTTGAAGGCTAATGTTTAAATATATTGCAAGTGTACCATTAATATTAACTCTCCTAGCTTCTTTGTATGGAGGTTTTACTTATACAAATAAACTAACAACACAGATAGATAACTCAACAAAAGAAATTATGATGCTTCGTAAAGATATAGAAAGCATACATCAAATTTATACTGAAAAAACAAATAGAAATACATCTGCTTATACTGAGGCAAGAGAAGAACTAACAAAAGAACTAGCTTCATTCTCAGCTTGGGTTGGTAGAATTGAAGGAGTTGTAAATGCTTTGCGTGATGCTTCTTATAGTATGGCTTCTGAAGCAGAAGTTAGGGCATTAGAAGAAGCAGTTAGAACTAACACAACAAGTTTAAGAGATGTTGGTTATGAAATGAAAGAGTTAGAGAGAAAATTAAGTGGTGGGTACTAATGCGAACTTTATTTTTAGTATTGAGTTTTATACTCATAGTTTCTGCTATTACAAGTCAGACACAAGCAGTTAATGAATATTTAAATAGTTACACTAGCTGTGAAAGAGGAAGAATAGAATTTTATACTGAACTAGATAGACAAGACTACGATCAACGCATGAGCAGTAGTTCAGATTACTTTTCTGATAGTGGTAAAGTAGGCATACGATTTACTTATCCATTACAATCTACCTGCACAAAAGAGTCTATTAATCTAACTTTAGAAAATGAAAGACTAAAACAACAACTTGAACTTTTAAAGCTATGTGGTCGCTACCAGGAATTAGAACTTTCTGATGATTTTAAAGACATCAGAAAAAAATGTAAGGGAATTAAACTAAAGGAAAAAACAGATGCCAATGCAAAGTAGTATAGGACACTTATTAACTAACGATATATCAGCTTTAAATTTAATAATATTAATAATTATTTTATCTATTGTGTGGAAAAAGAAATGAGTAATTGGGATAAAGAATACTCACAAATTTGTAAGGCTTTAGATGAAATAAAATCTGAAGTAAAAGAAAACAGACAAGAAGTAATTAAACTTAAAGAAGAAATGGCAACTGGTAAAGGTGCTATTAGAACTATGTTATTTATTGGGGGAATACTATCAGCTATTTGGGTATTTGTTAAACTACTCGGAGGCCAATCTTAACCTCAACTAAAGGACTATAGATGAATACAAAATCTATCCTGGTTCTTTCTGATACACACTTTCCTTATGTTAAGAAAGAATATTTTAAATGGATAAAAAAACTTAGAGATAAGTTAAAACCAACTTTAGTAGTACACATTGGAGATCTTGTAGATTTTCATAGTATCTCTCAACACTTACATAGTGCAGAGTTACCAAACATTAAATACGAAATAGAAGATGCTAAAAAACATATTAAGCAACTTAGAAAAATATTTAATTGTCCTATGCCAATCATGTGGGGTAATCATGATATACGCATACAAAAAATAGCAGAGAAGTCAGCTATACCAAATTCTTTTCTCAAAGAAATAAATCAAATACTAGACATAGATTCTAAATGGAAATGGACTTGGCACGATAAACTTATTGTAGATCTTCCAAATAAAAACAAAGTATTCTTTACCCATCATTTTAAGTCTAATGCTTTATCTAGTGCAAAAGAACTTGGCCTATCTTTATGTGTGGGCCATCAACATACAAAATCAAGTGTAGAGTATTGGTCTAGTCCAACAGCTTTAAACTTTGCTATGTGTGTAGGTTGTTCTATTGATCCCAAACACGAAGCCTTTAAGTATGGCAAAAACTTTATTAAAAGACCAATCATATCAGTAGGTAGCATCATTAACTCACAGCCTCAAATTCATAGTATGCCTATGAAAGATTCTACCTGGACAGGTGAGGTGTAATGGATAAAATTAATCCTCCTTACTACAGGAAAAAAATAGAAGTAACTGACTACATTATTGAATACGACATGAATTTTTTAGAAGGTAACATTATTAAATATGTCACTCGCTACAAAGAGAAGAATGGAATTGAAGATCTTAAAAAAGCTAAATGGTATTTGGAGAAGTTAATACAATGTACGAAGAATTAAAAGATAGAATTAAACAACATGAAGGTTTTAAATTAGAACCTTATCAACTGTCTTATAAAACAAAAGATGGTAAGAAAGTAAAAGAAGATTTTTTAACTGGTGGTTATGGCCATAAGTTAAGTAAAAACGAAGAAGTACCAACAACCAAAGAAGGTTGGGATCTTTTATTTGAAAAAGATTTTGAACAGGCTTTAAATCAAGCCACCCATTTTATTGATAAAGATAAAATAAAGTTTGAGGCTTTTACCATCATAATTGAAATGGCTTACCAAATGGGAAGTAGCATACATCAATTTAAAAACCTTAAAATGAACTTAGAAGATCAAAACTATGTCCTGGCTAGTGATAGCATGATGGATAGTAAATGGGCCAATCAAACTCCTCGTAGAGCTTCTTGGCTAAGTTTATTAATGAGAGATCTTTAAAAGGAATATGACTCTGAGTTAATTAATCAACTTATCTGATTTTATAACAACTCGTCAAAATCGTTCCAATCTAATTTGTCTTTATCAATATCATCTTCAAATTTAATAATATTTCTTTTAATTAGACTTTTGATATTTTTACCAAGTTGTTCTTTTTGAAAAAACACATCAAAAAAATCAAGTGTTTCATAATATGTTTGTTTATAATCCCATTCATTTTGTTCTTCATTGAAAACAAATTTATCAAATTGAACTCTGAATGTAACTGATGGTTCATATTTAAATTTTTTCATACAGCAAAAACCTCTTTTAATAATTTAATTGGTTTTTTTGTTTTTGGACATCTCATGCCTAATTGATAATCAAATATCCAACCATCATTAAATTTTGAAATGTCATAAACATAAACAGAAAAAACATGATCTTTGAAATCAAGATGATCCCAGTCTTGTTTGCATTGTTTAACTGTATTAATTGCAACTTTACCAATAGTATCATCATGATAAAATGATGAGCCACCATTAATTAAAATTAATCCTAAGTATTTATAATGTTTTTCTTTTTTCATAAGTTACTCGCTTTCGGTTAAGAGTCATATTCACTTTTAAAAGAGCAGTACCTAATTGAAACTAATGTAAGATTCTTTCAGTACATAAATTAATAAAAATTAATTTATAAGTAACTATATCAAATTGGGTTTTTGAAATTTGTAAACCTCAACGGCAACTCCTCAAAAATTAAGAGGTTGCTTTAAGTAGGCAACTAAAAAAAAAAAATAAAAAAAAAGCTTTCTCCCATTTTTTGATATGTTTTTTTTAATTTTGTTCCTCGCAACATGGCAGTTTGCTTGGGGTGATTTTTTTTATCCACAGGATTTTCTGCCAAAAATTGAAAGGTAAAATTTTTATGAAAATTATAATTACAATACTATTAACAGCATTAGTTGTCATAGAATTTTGTAACTTAGTTATCTACTACGAACAAGTAGGAGATGTACTATGTTAGGATTACTGACAGGAATTTTAGGTGGCAAAGGTGGTGGTCTTTTAGAAACAGGATTAAAAGTTGTTGATGAACTTTATGATAGTCCTGAAGAAAAAAGACAAGCCGAAATAACTTTAGAAAAAATTGAAGCAAAACTAAAAGAAAAACAAATAGATATTAATATTGCACAAGCAAAATCTAAATCATTGTTTGTTGCAGGAGCTAGGCCCTTCATTCAATGGGTATGTGGTATTGGTTTGGCTTATGCCTTCCTGGTAGCACCAACAGTAGAATTTTTTTTACCAGAGATGGATAAAATAGATATTCCAACAGATGTCATGATGGAACTTACACTTGCTACTCTCGGAATGGCAACTCTTAGAACTGTAGAAAAAATTAAGAATGTTCAACGAGATAAGTAATGAGTAAATTAGAAAAAGAAAATAAAGAACTAAAAAAACAAAATGTTTTCTTATTAGATAGGTTAGAAAAAGCCTACAATACTAAAATGTTATTACGACAAGAAAACATGAAATCACAATCAACAGTAGAAACAGTTAAGGAGGCAGTAATTCAAGATGGCAACATATCAAGGTAAAACTGTTAAACTTAACAAGCCAATGAGAGGTGATGTTAAGAAGTTTAAAGTCTTTGTTAAAGATGGAGATAAAGTCAAAAAGATTAACTTCGGTGATCCTAATATGACTATTAAGAAAAATAATCCTGCTAGAAAAAAATCTTATTGTGCAAGATCTGGTGGTATTAAAGGAAAGAATAATAAACTATCTGCTAACTATTGGAGTCGCAGAATGTGGAACTGTTAGTGAGAAGTATAACAGAAGATATACTCTCCTGGTCAAAAGATTTCTTAGAACAACCTAACAAGCACATTAATAATTTACCTGTTTGTCCTTACGCAAAAAAATCTAGGATAGATAACAAAGTATCTATTATTGAACACAATGATAGCAATACTTTATTAGAAGAAGTTATTAATCAAGCTAACAACTTTAAAAATACTGACAAACAAATTTGTATTGTTGCTTGTAATGATTTGTTCATAGATGCTGATGAGCTACACAATTACATACACGCTTTAAATTTTGTTTATGTACCACAGGATATTTACTTAATGCCATTTCACCCTGAAGATGGCGAAGAAGAAATAGATTTTTTACAAGATACACATTGGGAAAGTGATAACGAGTTTCTGATGGTTTTAATACAACCATTTGATGAGTTAGAGAGAGCTAGTTCTCAGCTAACAAAAACAGGATATTATAATAATTGGCCAAAAGATTATTATGATGCAACTGTCAATAAACGAAAACAATATAGGAGATTGCGTCATGAGAGGCATGAAGAAAAAAGTTAATAAGAAAAAAGAAAAAAAGAAAAAAAATAAAAAGAAAAAAAAAGATAAGTAATGTCTAAAAATGTATGGGATAAACCCAGACCAAAAGGTTTAGGCAAACCAAAACCATTTAATAAATCTTCAACAAAATACAAAAATGTTAAAGCAAGAGCAGATAAAAAGTTTGGCAAGAAAGTAAGTCTTGTTAAAAATATGTGGATTGCAAAACAAATGAAGGCTTAAAATGAAAATGGTTTTGGTAACTTGGTTAGATACCAATGAAAATTCTGTAGGTGGTTGGATTGAAAAAGCTGACCTAGATAAATCTGAAGTTTGTTCTGTAGATTCACTAGGTTGGCTTTATAAAGAAAATGATGAATTAGTTGTTATATTAGCTGATAAAGATACACATGATAAAGATGATATTTATGGTAGATCTCAAGTAATACCTAAAGGTGTAATCAAAAACATTAAGTATTTACAGGAAATATAAGAGGACTATCTATTTTCTCTATCTCTCTTGGCTGATATTCTTTCTCATTTTCTTCTACCATTAACTTATATTTAACTATTAAATCATCAATAGCATTTATCATCATTGGACAATGTTTATGTTTTTTTACTTCTTCTAATTCTTCTATAAATGTTAATTGTTCTATCATAACTTTCCTTCTAATAGTGTTGGGAATATGTTGAGTATGTAAGTTCTTAGCCTTTCATAAACTTCCATATCCCCTACACAGTTTCCTAGTTTTTCTTGTTTTCTTCCTTTCTTTCTAAGAATATACAGAAGGATTAGTTGTGTTGCAACCACTGATTTCTCCCAGAAAATAAGGAAGTGTTGAGAAAGTGTTAGATTATTGTGGTAATCCACTTATCATATCCTCAATATCATCTGACGAGGAGTTAATATAATTTAAAGCTGTCTTTTCACTTGTCCAACCTACAGCCTTCATGATCTTTTCTACACTTGCTCCATTGTCACCAAGTATAGATGCGTGAGTATGCCTACAAGCATGACGTTTTTTATTTAAACTTACACCGGCATTAGACAACATTTTTTCCCAACGAGTTTTGATACTCTGATCTGTTTTTTGTTTATCTAATAGAGATCTCCACTCAAATAAATAACCTTCTCTATCATTAATCTTAGAGAGGTAATTATAAAGTTTATCGTGCATAAATGTTGTTCTCCACCTCTGTGTTTTGTTTTCCCAAAGTGTTATTTTTCTATGCTCTAAATCAATCATAGGCCTGTTGTAATGGCCTTTTCTATCCCAATGTATCTCTAGGGCCTCTTGCACTCTACAAGCTGTGTAAAAGCAAAAAACAAGCAATAATTTAATTTGAAAATCATCTGAGTTATCTAAACACGCATTAATTTCTTTAATGGTAAATTTTTCTTTTGGTTTATCTCTTGATGATACTTGGGGGAAACTTTTTAGTTTCATATAACCACACCATTTATTCTCTGCTCCATAATGCAAGACTTTAGAGATAGGCATAATAAAACAATTATTAACTGTGTTATATTTACTAGATATTTCTATTCTTTCTTCTAATGGATAATCCATAAAGCGTTTTGTAAACTGTTTAATAACAGGGTACATTTCTTTTGCTTTCGTTCTAACAATATCATTTGTAAAATCATTGAGATAAATAGAACCTACATATTTTTCTACTCGTAAATAAATAGATTCTCTTTTAGAACTTGGTCTTTCTATAGGATCATTTAAAAGTTTTTGTGAACACTCCTGATAAGTCATTTCCTTCTCAGGTTTTAGTTCATTTGTTATTTCTTGTATTCTTTTCGTACATACAAATTCAGCATCAACCTTGTTTGTGCAACCTGTACTTTCAGCATTGATAGTTTTGACTTTTCTGCCAAACCTAACTGTGCCTGTTATGTAGTAGTATGGCGATTTGCCATCTTTTCTTTTGAATGTTCTGAGCATAATTCAACTATCTCCCCAAAGTCGTTTTCGGTAAAAAACTGCTTTTTACCAACATATCGGAATAAACTTGAATTACTAGGAAAGGCTATTTGTAATTCATTCAACCATTTCTGTAAAGTTTTTTCGTGTACTCCAAAGTATTCTGCCAAATCTTTCTTTGTTTTTAAATTAGTCATAATAGTTCTTGTTGCCTTTCATCTTTTGGTTTCCATTGGTAATAAAATAATTCGTGCATATTTCCTGAAAACTTATCAGGTACAGAATATCTTTTTATTGGTTTATCAAGCTGAGAGTAGGGTACTAACATTTCTTCTCCCTCAACTTGTATTGTTAAATCATCAAATTCTTTTTTGCATTTAGTAATATACTTATCTCTCACAGCTACTAAACTTCCATACTTACTTTTTACTTTTACTATCATGTTCCAAATCCTGACAATTTCATTTCTGCTCTCTTGATACTGTTGCTGTCTAAAATAAATTGTATCTTTGTTTCAACCCTCTGCATTTCTGCATAGGCCTCATCTTTTAACTTATCAGCCATTTCTAATTGCTTAACTACTTCCTGGACTTCCTCGTTAATCTTAGCCTTAGCTTTCGCATCATCTACAGAGTTTTTTTCCTCTGATTGAAAACGATACATTAAATATTTTTGATTAATCTTTTTGTCTTTGAGATCTACAAGTTGATTGTAAACCCTAAAACATTTACGATAATCTATAATCGCTTGTTTCTTTTCCTCAGCAATCATGTGAGGATCGTATTTATGAATATTCATTTTCTAATTTATCAGCTATTAATCTAAGAGTTGTTACTCTTACTTCTTTGTTAAAATCTTTATCCTTATGACAAAGATTATGACACTTACGACAAAGACAAGTTAAGTTCTCAATGTAATCTTTGCACTTAGAACCTCCGGAACCTTTTGCTGATATATGGTGAATATCAACTCCTTCCCAACTGTTACAAGCAAAGCATTGATACGATTGAACAAGTGTATACTCATCATTCCAAAAGGTCGTAAAAACTTTAGTGTGTTTTTGCATCTTTATTTATTTCTTTTATTTGTTGATTTATTTTTTGTATTTCTTCATCAATATCTTCTTTTTGATAATTTAAACATTGAACTAAAGCTGAACGATATTTACTTTTAATCCAATCAATAGGATATTCATTTCCATTTAACATTTCATTTGTTACTCTAACTAAAACTATATGAGCAAGTTCATCAAATTGAATCTCTCCACCATTAAGATCAAAAATTTTATTTAATGATTCAAATAATATATCTTCTTCTTTTTCTCGTTTTTTTTCTTTGTATGTTTTACTCATAATATTTCATCTTCGTTTACTGGATCTAATTTAATGTGATAAAAAACTGTGGTAGAATCTCGTTTAATAAAGTTGCCTATTTGCGTTAAAGTTTTTTTTGTTTTCTTAAAAGCTAAATGACAAAAATCTCGTCTTGCATAAACTAAGTGTTTATCTTTTCGTTTATTATAAAATTCATCAACACTAATTCTATAAAACAAACACACTTTTTCTAATATGTAATTGAGATCTGTTTTAAAATGTGAAGATTGTACTTCAAAAACTTTATCCTTATGAAAGATAGGGTTCTCACATATCTTCTTTAATATGCGTACTTCTTCCTCAGTAAATGGTGAGGACATTTTACTATCCTCACTATCTCTTAATTTTTCTGAGATCATCAACATTTAATTTTTCTGCTTCCCAGTAGATGTATTCGTCTTTGTTTTTTTTTTAGGTTTAGTTAAATCTTCATCAAGAGGAAATCTCTCCCAACCATATTTAGTTCTCAGTATGTGTTCTATTTTATCGGTATTAATTTTCATTACTTCCTCGCTGATAAAAAAATTGTTGTTGCGTGTTTTTGCTGTGCATCAGCAGGGCATCTATTGTACCAATCCTTTTGCTCTAACTTACTTACAATAACACCTAACTGATCTATCATATCATCAACATTACTTGTTCTTATTGGCTCACTTACATTTGCTCCATGATTAAATGATGTATCAGGCTGTGGTGGTGCTGAACCATTAGTTAGTTTAGGCATTTTATTTATAATACCCATTTGTTTTGGTGATGGCGTATATGTGCCATCTTTTTGATCGTCATAAAAATTCTTCTCCCAAGCATTACACTCAGAATAATTTACCTTAGCCATTTCTTCTTGCATTGTTGCCATATTAATATCCCCAAATTTCCTTCCTGATCTTTGTTACTTTAGGATCATAATTCCAAATCCAATTATCTAAATCAGGAACTATTAACTTCTTCATTTCTTCCTTATCCTCGCATTTTGATAAGAAACTGTGCATAGAGATAATCATATCTCTAAAAACTCTTTCATATGTTGCTGTGTTCTCCAGGTTAAACCATTTGACAGTATTCTTTCCTCTACTGACCACAGAATATAAAACTTTATTTTCTACATTAGATGTACTTGTGTAATAAGATTGTTGTAGGCTTACTGAGTTTGTAAGAGTAGAGGGCATACGACCAGATGATTTAAGATCTACTTTAAAATATGTACTCTCTATTGGTGTAAGTAATCCAAAATCTGTGTAGCCAATTATAGGCACACCTAATATTTCACTTTTTTGTTCTTCTTGGAAATCTTCTAATTCAAATTGTTTTAACTCTTTCCAAAAACCTTTTATGTATAATGGTATGTTTGTTTTCTCAGTTGATCGTTTAGGATCTTCTTCTAACTTCTTTTCTTCAACAGCTTTATCAAAATAATATAACGCATCTTTAATTGCATCTTCTTCACTCATGCCTTCAAAGATTTTTAAGACACCATGCTCGGCCCAAGTTCCTCTCTCCATAGCACAGCTAGAACCTTTAAAGCCATGTATGTAGGAAATATAAAATCCAGGTCTATCAGTTACAAATTTATTTATGCGTGAAAAAGATAAAGGAAGTAAATCAAATCTTTTAAATGGTTCTAAGGAAAGGTTCATATGGCGAACCCACCTAAGAAAAAATTAATTATAATTACTTGGGAGGAATAATATAAAAAACTTGATAAGTTCGCCATAACTAAGATTTATAGTCATAATTATTGCTTTGTAAAGAAATAATTGCAAATAATAGAAATTAAAGCGAATTATGTACTTTTGTTATTGAAGTGAAATCACAAAAAGTAATACCTGTTAAGGGATAACATTTATGAAATTTCATTTTAATTTTTTTAGTTGTATGAATATTAATAAATTCTATGTGTGTTTCATTGTGAGCTATTACACTTCCTAAATAATCTATTTTATCAGTTTTTATGTAACAATATTCATTAATTGTATTAACATTATCACAACTTTGTTTTGGATCATACCAATAAACAGTATTTCTATTTTTATCATAAATACAATACTGATGTGATGATTCATTTTCATTTGGTGAAACTATAACATCAAAATCTTCCTCAGTTGGATTTCTAACTTCTCCATGTTCATTAGAATATTTTACAACTCTGTATTTAACAATGGTATCATCAATAACTTTAATAAGTGATATATCTAAAAATTTAGCGTAAGCTCTAGCTTGTTCTATTGAAATAGGCCTTCTTGAATTTAGATGTAAAGATATTGTTGATTTGTCAATTCCAGTTGCTTTTTCTATAATAGAATGGTTTTTAACTTTAGCTAAGTTAATTTGTTTAATTAACGCTTCATTCATTTTTCTTATCATAATGTACTCGCTTTTCTGTTTAAATCAATTTAATTCCAATTATTTCTTTCTATTTCTGTTTATAATTTTTATGACTATTTGTCAATAATTGACAATAAAAAAATATATTGTGTAATTATAATTTTTTCTATAAACATTCGTAAAACATGAACATTTGTGAACATTGTAAGAAACCATTGGAATTTAGCTATTTTCCAACCGATAAAGAAAAAGAAATTATTTATTTTGTCATAGAAAATCAATTAAATGACAAGAAAACACCTACTTATAGGGAAATTATGGCTCATATAGGCCTTAAAAGTACATCTTCTGTTTACCAATATATGCAAAAACTGAAAAGAGGAGGGTTTATTTCAGTAGATACAGCAAAACACAGATCTATTACTATTTTAAAGAGGCCAGATTGACAGGGTACATTACATTAGAGAGGGCCATATTCAATCACCCAAGTTTAAACAAATCTAATAGACAGTTTTGTGAAATAACAGCTTTTATTTGGTTACTTACAGAGGCAAGTTTTAAAGACAGAATTTACAGAATTTACGAGCAAGAAATAGAATTAAAAAGAGGTCAGTTGTGTTGTTCTCTTACTTACATGGCTGAGGCATGGAATTGGGAAGTATCAAAAGTAAGATATTTTATTGATAAACTGCGACAACACAATACCCTAACGAGTCACAAGCCGAACAACACACCGAAACACATACCAAATATCCTTACAATCTGCAATTATGACGAGTATCAACACACACCAGATAGCACAACGATTAGCACAACGAACAGCAAGAAACAGAATAAAGGAAAGAATACATTAAAGAATAAACTATATAGAGATAACTTTGATGTATTTTGGAGTAAAGTTAATCGTAAAATATCTAAAGGACAATCAGAAAGAGCTTACAGTAAATTAGCTGAGGAGTGGGGTAGTAAGCCAGAGGCCTTAGCTGAGCTATACAATAAGCATTGTTCATCAGTAAATGAAATACAGTTCAGTCAACACCCTTCAACCTGGCTCAATGCACAAGGTTATTTAGACCAAGAAGTTACTCCCAAGCCTACCTCTACTGATAATTTTGGTATTCAACCAAAAGAAGATGATGAATATTTAAAATGGGTTCGGTTTGTCAAAATAGGCATGAGAAGTACCAAAATTTCAGATGATATGGTCGCAAGAATGAGAAAAGAGGGCCTTATTACCGAAGAACAGTTTAAAGCATGGTAAAAAAGAACAAAAAAAAGCAAAAAAAAGAGAAAGAATATGTTTCTACTGAAATAAAAGACTTAGGTTCTCAACAATTATTTCAATTAGATGGAAAATTGTATCGTACAGGTGATTTTAGACAAATGGTAATGGGTTTAAAGCATTTATATTGTAAAATTAATTCAGTTTTAGAAAATTATTATTTTAGAAATCAATTAGATCCTAAAAATCATAAAAGAAATGCTCTTAGATATGTAGCAGGAATGAAAATAGAGTATTTAGCTGTCTATTCAGGCAAAACAAGATCTCAAACTTTTAATTGGGATAGACTTCAGGGTATTCCTCTTGGTTCAGAGTTATTTAATGTGCAAAAATATGACGCTGAATTTGAATACAATGAGGCTATGAAATCAACTAAGAAATATCAATCTATTGTATGGGAAGTTATTATTGATAATAAGCCATGTGGTAGGGGTAAAAAATTTGAACATTTTAAAGAAAGTTTAGATATGTTGATTGAACATTTTGATATTAAATAGTATAAGTCTTAAACCCTAGAAAGAGTAACTGTACTCGCTTTCAAATTTCTAGGGTTTTGTACGTTTAATGTTCCCCTTGTGATAATTGCTCGTTATTTGCTATAAATATACAAGATCTAAAATTAGGTCTAAAAATAATCAAACATTATGAACCATGCAACAAGAGATAATCTTATGGGTTCATGTCTTAACACGAAACATTTTAGATAGCTTAGGATTAACAGAGCCAAACAATGATAAAGCTGATTGGTACTTACAACGACAAGCTAAAAATTGGATAGGGAGTAAAGATTTTAATTATATTTGTGAATTAATAGATTTGAACCCTAATAATATCATAGAAATATATGAAGAAATCAAAAAAAGACAAAAATCTTTTACTCAAGAAGAAAACTATCAGTTCATTTTCAGAGGAATTTTGCGTCTTAAATGATTTATTAGTTCAATTTTATATTGTGTATGATGAAACTAATAATCCTAATGTATTAATGAATATAAAAGGCTATCAAGATAAAGACCATTGTTTACAATGGATAGAAGAATTTAAACAAATACAAGAATTTAATTTTATCAATGACAACGAAACAATCCATTAGTGTACCTAAAAGGGCTAACAGACCAGCCAAATATAAATCTAGTATTATGACCAGGTTATTTGAACTCGTAGCTGAGGGCAAAACAACTCGTCAATGTGTTAAAGAATTAGATGTTTCCTGGCCTACTCTTAGAAAATGGTTAAATGAAAAAAACTATCAATCACTTTATAGAGTAGCACAATCAGACCAAGTTACACTCAATCATGAAAATTTAGATAAGATTTTAGATGATGCTTATATAAAGGCCCAAGATAAAAAGCTAACCATGACCGAAGTAAAACTAATAGAATTAATACAAAAAAATTATCATCATAAAAACTCTAAACTTCAAAATCATATCTGGGGTTCTGAAAGACAAACAATGTCAATTAGTGATACTAAGGGTAATGAATTTAAAGTAGAATGGCAAAAATAATTAAAATTCCTCTACTTTAACTACTACACCTTCAGAAACAGTTATAACTAATTCTATATCTTGAATTTTACCATATTGTAAATTTGCACTTTTACCTAAAAAATTTGTACCTATAATTTCTTTTTTTCTTAAAAGATCTTTTAATTTAGATTCAGTATTAGCAATCTTTTTTGGTGAAGATTTAGGGTTATAATGTTTAAATTTACTCATTTTTTGCCTTTTTATTAATATTATCAAATATTTTTATTAGTGTAATTTTTGATTCTTTAGGTAATTGTTTTAAGTGACAATCTGTTTTACCTTCTTTGTCAGTATATTTAAAATTATCTAATTTTTTTATTTTATTATTCATATTCATAATTAACTCCTTGTTATATTATTGGTAACAATTTTATTTTTTTCAACAAAAAAGTAGGCCTATAAAGACCTACTAATATTAAGCAACATTTCTCATTAATTGTTTAATTTCTTTTTTATTATAAATTTGTTTACAAGAAGATAAAAAACTTTTTTCTAACTGTTCATGATCTATTGAGGCATATCCATCATAAGTATGAGAATATAAACATAGACCATGATTTTGTTTTAATATTGATCTGAGTATAGTACCAACATAATAAGTATAGCCATTATAATGAGATTTTCTTTTTTTAAATTCAACTAAAGGGTGATTTTTTTTATTAGGTAATTTAAAATAACTATCTTCATTATCTAATATTCTAAAACAAAAATCGTAAGTTTTACCATCAGTTTCACCTTGTATTTTTGTATAATCTTTAATTATTTGTTTCATAGTTTACTCGCTTTCTTTTAAGTATTCATTAAATTTTTTAATGGCTTGTTGTTGGCTGTAATACAAATAAGATTGTTTGTATTCCTGGCCATTAATACTTTCTTTAATAACTATTGTGCCATTAGCGTATTTTTCTAATAATCTATTTTTATTAGACCAAAATTTATAATTTATAGGTGTACTAAACATACTATTTACTCGCTTTCATTGTTATTGTTTTTTAAAAAATTCATCACAATATATTCTATAACTTGATAATTTTTTAAATTTGTAATTCCTATTTTTTTACAAACAATAGGTTTGGCTAGATTAACATAATTTTTAAATTCTTCATTTCTTTGAATATATTTAACTATTCCATCTTCTGTTAAATTATCATTCATAATTTATTCGCTTTCATTTCCTCAAACTGTTGAGGGGTTAAAACTCTTTTAGAACCATCTAAAAGAAATAAGATAAAATACGAATAGACCTTATTGGATTTAATAAGATCTACTCGCTTAATAGATTTAAAACTAATCATTGTTATTTAGTTTTCTACCAAGATTAATTAGTTCATGAGATAAACTTTCAGATATTCCATAAACATCTGAAATAGCCTGAACTGTTAAATAATTATTAAAATAATCTAAGTAAAACTCTATTGGATTAATAAAACAAATTTTCATAAACTAACCCAATAAGGCACAAACAAACAAACAAAATTAAACAACATGATAAGAGCTAATATATTTTTGTTCATGCTGTTACCTTTTGTTTTTCTAAGCTGTTGATATAATCGCTAACAACATATTCACCGATAATATAAGCGTACATATTAACAACATGTTCTGGTGAGCTAAGATCTGTATTTACTTCACCGAAGTTATCTTGCTCATATTGTTTAATAATATCTATTACATTAAAGACTTGATCGCCTAACCATTGTTTAGCCTGGTATGTACCAATAATATAATAATCTTCATTAAAGGCCATATGGTGCAAATCGTCTAAGTAGTCTGTTTCATTCTCTTTTAAATAATCAAGATTGTTATTTAAAAAATCTTCAAAATGAGATTTGATCTCATCATATTTATAATAGTTCATATAAATACCTCGCTTTCAAGATTTGTTATAATATAGAGAAATTGACAAATCAAGAATAAAATAGAAATAAATAGAAAAAAAGTGAATTTAGGTATTGACTCTATATATTGTCATGATATTGCTTATTTATAATTAATAATGAAAGCGAGAATATTATGAACTTAACAATAGAAATTAAAAGTGTTTATGGGAATGAGCTTATTTACCCAGTATGTGACAAGGCTATTAAACTTTGTTCTTTAACGGCATATAAAACCTTCAGTAAACACGCAATAAGCACATTAAAAAGTCTTGGCTATACTTTCACACAAAAAGAAAAGGCTTTATAATGGATAATACAAATAAATTAAAAGAGCTTAAAAAAATAGATTATAATCTTGAAGTATATATAAGAAAACATACTGAAATATTAATGAATTATGGAAATACTGAAGAACAATCAGCAACCATAATTATAGATAAAATAAAGTCAGTAATTGATACAATAGATTAAAATTAACATATAATTAAAAGAAAAGGGCCTTAATAGGCCTTTTTTTATGCCTTAACCAATCCAGGCCAATTAAACCTATAATTTAACCAATTAACTATGAAACAATGCTTAAACTTACTCATAAGCACTAATAGAAGGATAACATGATAACAATAATAAAAAATAAACTAATAGATCTATGTATAGCAAGTTATAAGCTAATTAAGTCAGTTTTTATTGCTATACTTGACTTTATTAAAGATATTTACCAGGTACTGAGATACTGGAATTAACAAAGATAATTAATAATATAAAAAAGCACAAATTTCTTTAAACAATCCTTTAAAGCAATCTTTTTTTATTATTTTAGATCTAAATAAATAAATAATTAAACATAATCACAACACTTATTAAAATAATAAGAGAATATATACAATTATAGTCAATGTTTTATTGATTTTATTATATTTTTTATAAATTTTAATAATAATAATTTTTAATAACCCCCTTCGTTATAATAATTATAATTATACTACCCATTACAACTGGGGGGCTACTTCTTAAAGGTTTTATGAAAAAGAAAAAAGTAAAAGTAAAAATATTAGACTTCTCAGATCTGGTTAAGAATCTTAATGAGAGAACTGTCTATCCTAATAAAGTGGGCAATAATCTTGTAAGAAATACTGATGTGGCGAGAATGAAAGATATTATTAAAGGGGAGAAGAAAGATGTTTAATGAACAAAATAGTAATCCCTTACAAGCCTAGAAAACTACAACAAGAAGTCCACGAAAATTTAAAACGATTTAATGTCCTGGTATGTCATCGGAGATTTGGCAAAACTGTCTTAACCATAAACGAACTGATTAAGAAATGCCTCCAATGTACCCTTCCTAGACCTCGTTATTATTATATTGCTCCAACTTATAGTATGGCAAAAAGAATAGCGTGGGATTATCTTAAATACTACACAAGCGTACTACCAAACATGGATTTTCATGAAACAGAGCTTAGAGCAGAATTACCTAATGGGGGTAGAATACAGTTATTAGGCTGTGAACGACCTCAAACCCTAAAGGGTTTGTATATAGATGGAGTTGTGCTTGATGAGGTGGCCCAAATGCCACCGAAGATGTGGACAGAAGTAATTAGACCTGCTTTATCCGATAGAGAAGGTTTTATGATAGCGATTGGTACTCCACAAGGACACAATGCGTTCTTTGATTTATACCAACATGGCGTACATGATGAGAAGTGGCTAACAAGATTATTTAAAGCTAGTGAAACCAAAGTCGTTAAAGAAGAAGAATTAGCAGAAGCAAAAAAAATGATGCCTCCTGAAATATATGAGGCAGAGTATGAATGTTCTTTTGAAAGTAATGCTATCGGCAGTATTTACGCTTTAGGGTTAAATAAAGCTGATGACGAAGATAGAATAACAAAAGTACCTTATGATCCTACAATCAAAGTTGATACCTTTTGGGATTTAGGTATGAAAGATAAAACGGCTATTTGGTTTGTTCAACAAAAAGGAACAGCCATACATTTAATAGATTACTTTGAAGATAGTGGTGAGTCACTAGAATATTATGCCAACATATTAGATGATAGAGGCTATGTCTATAATACA
>VMHT01174407.1_pt1 | contig 17804 bp, 19 predicted proteins | sample 4693611 | NCBI WGS metagenome assembly VMHT01 (sample SAMN12280063, study PRJNA550983) | marine metagenome | isolation source: seawater sampled from same location over 5 years 0.02-0.2 micron viral filtrate | place: USA: collected off the coast of southern California halfway between the port... ...
GAGTTAAAATGCCTATGGTCAAAAAAGGTGGGAAGATGATTCCTGCTTTTGCTGCAGACGGTAAAGGCAAAATGAACAAAGGTGGTATGACCAAAAAGAAAAAGGGTATGGCTAAGGGTGGTGCTACTATGAAGAAGAAGGGTTACGCAGCAGGGGGTATGTCTGTTGGACAACTTAGGTCTGCAGCTAAAGCCAAAGGCTACAAGATAATGAAAGGCTAGTCATATGGCTAAGTCAACCGTTAATAAGGCAGGTAACTATACTAAACCCACTATGAGGAAGAATCTGTTTAGCCGAATTAAATCAGGTTCTTCTGGTGGCAAGCCCGGACAGTGGAGTGCTAGGAAAGCTCAAATGTTAGCCAAGCAGTACAAAGCTAAGGGTGGTGGTTATACGTAAAGAACCTAAATTTGGTACAGGCAAGAAGCCTAAAAATACAGGCAGAAGGCTTTACACGGACGAGAATCCTGAAGATACGGTGAGTATTAAGTATGCAACCATCCAAGATGCGAAAGACACTATTGCTAAAGTTAAGAGAATTAGCAAACCCTACGCAAGAAAAATACAAATCCTCACCGTTCTTGAGCAACGTGCGGCCGTTCAAGGGAAAGTTACACAGTCCAAACTCGCCAAGCAAGCAAAAGTTTCGTTAAAGAGAAAACATAATGCCACTAAAGAAAAGTCAAAGAAGTCTTAAATCATGGTCAAAACAAAAATGGAGAACCAAGAGTGGTAAACCCAGTAGCAAAACTGGAGAACGCTATCTTCCAGAAGCTGCAATCAAATCTCTATCACCCCAAGAGTACGCAGCAACAACTAAAGCTAAAAGAAAAGGCACAAAGGCAGGAAAGCAATTCGTTAAGCAACCTAAAAGCATCGCTAAGAAAACAAGAAGTTATAGAAAAGTTACATAACATAGGATATTTTGAAAATGATAGTTGAAGCATGGTTTGCTGTAGCTGTAATGCTAGGGGTACACGACAATGGTATGCAGGACATACTGGTTTTTAAGCAACCAAAACACGGACACTTCCACAGCATAGCTGAGTGTAAAGATTTTGTAAAGAACAATCCTGAACCTCTCGTAAAAACTGTATGGAAGTTTTATGGGCAAAGACCTGTAGAGAGAGTTATATGTGTTAATGAAGATGTGCTTAATAAATTTATAGCGCAGAATAATAGCGTAGACAGTTGATGCTATATGAGCCTACCTGTGAAGTCTGTGGACATCACATTGAAGATGAAAAGTGTGAGTATTGTGAACATACAGGTCACAATGGTGATTGGGTAGAAGAAACTATAAAAAAGAAAAAAGAAGATGACTCCAGAGACACTTGACAGATGGCGAATACTTCCAAGACTTATGATGCTCGTTATGACAGGAGTTTACATTCGTTGTATAGAATGGGCTTTGAGTCAGCCAGAGTTGACCACACAACAGGCAGGGCTAATATCCGTGATTACAGGAGCAATGACAGGGAGCTTTGCAATCTGGATGGGAGCAGAAAAATCAGAAACAAAAGGAATGGAGAGGGGAGAACGATGAGGAAATATTTAAAAAGATTATGGTGTGCATTGTTAAATAAAAAATGTCATGAAGATTGTGACTGCGTATAATGCTAGGTACACTACTAAGTTCTGTATCTAGTTTAGCATCTTCTTACCTAGATGGTAAGGTTGCTGTTCAGAAGGCTGAAGCAACCATTCGCATGAAAGAAGCCACAGGTGAGATAGATTGGGACTTAGCTGCTATGAGGGCATCACAGTCTTCGTGGAAAGATGAATGGCTGACTCTACTGTTCAGCATTCCTCTAGTACTGAGCTTCTGTGGTGAATGGGGTAGGGCAATAGTGGCAGACGGATTTACGGCTTTGGCAGGAATGCCACAGTGGTATCAGATAGCATTAGGAGCTATTGTATCGGCAAGCTTTGCCACACGGTCTGCAGGTAAATTTTTTAATGGGATGAAAAAGAAATGACATTTAAACTATCAAGTAGAAGTCTAGGTAAACTAGAAGGTGTAAATCCTATACTAGTGAATACAGTAAAACGTGCCATCGAAGTGAGTAAAGTGGACTTTGGAGTTATCTATGGTGTCCGTTCCTTGGAAGAGCAAGAGAAGCTGTATAAGGCAGGACGCTCACAGACTATGCGTAGCAAACACCTTATACAAGAAGACGGAACATCACATGCTGTCGATTTAATGGCATACGATGGTAGTAATCCAAGTTGGGACATCGTGATGTATGATGATATAGCAGACGCAATGAAGGCTGCAGCTAAAGAGATTGGAGCTAATATACGTTGGGGAGCAGCATGGAATATCGACAGCATAACAGATTGGGAACGTCCAATGGAAGATGCTATGAATAATTACATAGACATAAGAAGGAGTCAGGGTAGAAGACCATTTATTGATGGTCCACATTTTGAACTAAACTAATGGCACTCACAGAAAAACAACAAAAGTTCTTGGATGTCCTCTTTGAGGAAGCACAAGGTAATCCTCTTCAGGCTAAGAAGCTTGCAGGATACAGTGACAATGTTGCTACCTCCTCTATTACTGCTGCTCTTAAAGAACAAATAGCTGACTTAACTAAACAATTTATTTCTTCTGCAGCTACTAAAGCAGCCTATTCTATGTATGAAGTAATGCACAGTCCTACGGATTTAGGTAATAAAGAGAAGATGATAGCCGCTAAGGATGTACTAGACCGTAGTGGATTTACTAAAACGGATAAGGTGGAGGTTACGGCAGCTAGTCCTCTGTTTATCCTACCACCGAAGAATGATGAGAACGACTAAAGACTGGAAACTGCCTGTACCAGAGGAAACAGAAGATGGGTTTGATTGGCAACCTGTTGTACGAGTAGGACGGACTGTACCCTTTGGCTACAAACAAGACGCAGAAGACAAAGATATTCTTTTACCGATAGTAGAAGAATTAAATTTGTTAGAGAAGGCTAAGAAGTATTTAAAACAGTACAGCTACAGAGATGTATCAAACTGGTTGAGTGAACAGTCTGGACGCTACATATCTCATGTAGGTTTGATGAAGAGAGTAAAACTTGAACAAAAGCGTAAGAGAGAAGCTTCAAACCAACGCTACCTTGCCCAAAGGTACAAAGAAGCCCTTGAGAAGGCAGAAAAAATCGAAACCACAAGATTTGGTGCAAGAGACCAAGGTACAGGCACAACCGAAGCCTGAGCCAATAGAAACGGAAGAAGCACAAAATGTTATCTTCCAACCGAATAAAGGACCTCAAACAGAGTTTCTTTCGTCTACAGAACGTGAAGTATTATACGGTGGTTCAGCAGGAGGTGGCAAGTCTTACGCAATGTTAGCCGACCCTGTGCGTTACTTTAATAATCCTCAGTTTAGAGGACTGCTAATAAGACGTACAACAGAAGAACTAAGAGAACTTATCTCTGTTTCTAAACAACTCTACCCACAGGCGATACCTAATATACGCTTTATGGAAAGAGACAAGACTTGGGTAGCACCATCAGGAGCAACACTCTGGATGTCTTACCTAGACAGAGATGATGATGTTACACGGTATCAGGGACAGGCTTTTAGTTGGATAGGGTTTGATGAACTTACACAATGGGGGAGTCCTTATCCATTCGACTATATGAGGTCAAGACTACGTACAGCAAAAGGAAGTGGATTAGACTTATACCAGAGAGCTACATCAAACCCCGGGGGAGCAGGACACAGTTGGGTAAAGAAAATGTTTATTGACCCTGCACCACACAACACATCCTTTTGGGCAACAGACCTAGAGACAGGTAAGATTCTTCAAATGCCTAAGGGTCACAGTCAAGAAGGTAAACCACTATTTAAAAGGCGATTTATTCCTGCTACCCTTTTTGATAACCCATACTTAGCAGAAGATGGAATGTATGAAGCAAACCTTTTGTCCTTACCTGAGTATCAACGCAAGCAACTACTAGAGGGTAATTGGGATGTTAATGAGGGAGCAGCATTTCCAGAGTGGAATAGAACCATACACGTTGTTGACCCTTATATTATACCAAATAGTTGGACAAAGTTTAGAGCTTGTGACTATGGATATGGAAGTCACACAGGAGTTGTTTGGATAGCTGTAACACCATCAGAGCAATTAGTTGTTTATAGAGAGTTATACGCATCAAAAGTATTAGCAACAGACTTAGCTGATATGGTGCTTGAAGCTGAAGCAGAGGATGGCAGTATTCGATACGGAGTGTTAGATAGTTCACTGTGGCACAAAAGAGGGGATACAGGACCTTCACTAGCCGAACAGATGATAATTAAAGGCTGTCGATGGAGACCTTCTGATAGAAGTAAAGGAAGTAGAATTGCAGGAAAGAACGAAATACACAGGCGATTGCAAGTCGATGAATTTACCGAAGAACCACGCATTGTCTTCTTTAACACTTGTACAAATATTATATCTCAACTTCCTTCTATCCCACTCGACAAGAACAATTCGGAAGACGTAGATACAAAGTCAGAAGACCACTTATATGATGCACTACGTTATGGTGTAATGACACGACCACGAAGTAGTTTGTTTGACTACAACCCAGATATGCAGCGTACTGGTTTTCAGATGGCTGACTCAACTTTTGGATATTGAGGTAAAATATGGAAGAAGATGGTATAAACCCTGACTCAACAGAAGCATCTGCTATTGATGATATGGAGCAGGACGCACTAACAGATGCACCTGCAGGAGACATAGTTAGTTTTGTAAAAGGTAAGTTCAGCAAAGCCGAAACAAACAGAAGAGGTGATGAAGAGAGATGGATACAAGCTTACAGAAACTATCGTGGTTTATACAGTCCTGAAGTACAATTTACTTCTACAGAAAAATCAAAAGTATTTGTTAAAGTAACTAAAACAAAAGTTCTTGCTGCTTACGGACAGCTTATAGAAGTATTGTTTGGCGGCAATAAATTTCCCTTAAGTATTAATCCAACAGTATTACCTGACGGAGTAGAAGACACTGTTAGTCTTGAAACAAACCCTCAGGTTAAAGAAGCTACAGATGAGATAGTTGGTGATGACCAAGCTATGCCTGAGCTTTTACCGGGAGAAACATTTCCTGACTTTATGCAACGTGTAGGTCCTCTGCAAGATGACCTTAGTGCTGTAGAAGAAGATGTTAAGTTTAAGTCTACAGGTAGTCCTACATCTGTCAACTTTCATCCTGCAATGGTTGCAGCGAAGAAGATGGAAAAGAAAATACACGACCAACTAGAAGAGTCAAACGCAAAGAAACAGTTACGTTCTGCAGCTTTTGAAGCAGCACTATTTGGCACAGGTATAATGAAAGGGCCTTTTGCTGTAGACAAAGAGTATCCTAACTGGGATGAGAACGGTGTGTATAGTCCACTGTTTAAGACTGTACCACAAACTTCTCACGTATCTATCTGGAACTTTTATCCAGACCCTGATGCAAGCAATATGGATGAAGCTGAGTTTATTATAGAGAGACACAAGATGTCTCGCTCTCAACTACGTGCGTTAAAGAAGAGACCATTCTTTAGGGAAAATGCGATTGACAAATCTCTTGACGAAGGAGAGATGTACAATAAAGAATGGTGGGAACATGTCATGGAAGACAACAACCAAGAGGACAGAGCCGAAAGATTTGAAGTTTTAGAGTTTTGGGGATTTGTAGACAGAGAAATAATAGAAGGTTACGATGTTGATATACCTGAAGAGTTAGGTGATGTAGAACAAATTAGTGTAAACATTTGGATATGCAACAACAATGTTCTAAGACTTGTTATGAATCCGTTTACTCCTGCCTACCTACCCTACTATGCAACACCATACGAGATGAATCCATACAGCATATTTGGTGTGGGTATTGCAGAAAACATGGACGATACACAAACACTAATGAATGGTTTTATGCGTATGTCTGTGGACAATGCTGCGTTGTCAGGTAATCTTATTATAGAAGTAGATGAAACAAACTTAGTTCCGGGACAAGACTTATCTGTATATCCGGGAAAAATATTTAGAAGACAGGGCGGCGCACCGGGACAGGCTATCTTTGGTACAAAGTTTCCTAATGTATCGAATGAAAACATGCAGATGTTTGACAAGGCACGACAGTTAGCAGACGAGAGTACAGGCTTTCCGTCCTTTGCTCATGGTCAGACAGGTATTACAGGTGTAGGAAGGACAGCATCAGGTATTAGTATGCTTATGTCGGCTGCTAACAACTCAATACGTAGTGTAATTAAAAACGTAGATGACTACTTATTAGGACCAATAGGTAAAGCATTCTTTAGCTTTAACATGCAGTTTGACTTTGACCCTGAGATTAAGGGTGACTTAGAAGTTAAGGCACAGGGTACAGAAAGTCTTATGGCTAATGAGGTACGTAGCCAGAGACTAATGCAGTTTATGCAAACAGTATCTAACCCTGCTCTTGCTCCGTTTGCACGAATGGATTATATTGTTAGAGAGATAGCAAAGTCTATGGACTTAGACCCTGACAAAGTGGCTAACTCTATGAGTCAGGCTGCAGTACAGGCTGAGATACTCAAGAAGTTTCAGGAGCAAAATCCACCACCACCTCCACCACCTAATGAGGGCAAACCCCCACAGGAGACAGAAGAAGTTCCTGCAGGTGTACAGGTTCAAGACACACAGGGTACAGGAGGAGGTACTATAGGCACAGGCTCAGTGCCAACACCTGATGAACCGGGATTTACTGGAACTAGACAATGAATTTAAAAAAATTAGTAAACGATAAATCCTTATGGGATAATTTTATAGAGTATCTTGATGACGCTATTTCAAAGAACCATACAGCCTTAGAGCAGTCTGACAATCATGTAGTTATTCACAGACTACAGGGTGCAATAGGTGCGTTACGTAGACTTAAATATCTTAGAGAAGAGATGAATGGAACTGAATGAGCAGACACAAAAGGCTTTTGGAGTTGTATCCAAAGAAGAAGCTGAAGAAATAAATAGAGAACGGTCTCTGTTTGATAAGATATTTAATCCTATAGAATCACGAGTAGTGTCTGATGATGTTAAAAATTTATTCTTAGACCCTGAAGTTAATTTAGCCGACCTTGTTGCTACAAAAAGACCTGAAGGTATTAGTGCATTTGATGTTTTTTCTAGTGACCCTAAAAAAAGAGAACTAGCATTGTACGGAGAATCAAAGGCTGATAGAAGAGATTTATTAGCACTAAAGAGTGATAAAGACTTTGTGGAAGAGTTCGCTAATGCTCAAAACGAAAGAGCTACATTAAAAAGAAAAGAAAGTGAAAACTCTTTTAGAAATACTGGATACGACTTCTTAACAGAAAGACTAAACTTAGACCCATCAACAGCACAAGGGGTTGTAACAGCTGCAGAGTTTGTGCCTTTTTTAGGTGACTTACCTATGATAGAGGATGCCGTTGACCAGTTTAAAAGAGGAGACATAAAAGAAGGAGCTTTGACAACTCTCTTAGCAACAGCAGGTATTGCTTTTGATGGTATCCCTCTTATAGTAAATTCAATTAAAAAAACAAAAACAGGTATTTCTAAAAAAGAGGTTACTCCTGAAGAAGATGCTTTGAGTTCTCCACTAATACCAAAGATGTTTGTTGGTGAAAAATCTAAGTTTGCCGATAAAGTAGCATCTAAAGAAATAATGGAGTCACGGAAGCTAACACAAAGTCCTGATGACAGTTTTGGTGTTAGTGCAGTTTCTGAATTTCCTGATAAGTTAAAGAGTAAAATTTATAATAATGAAGCTTACATAGCAGACGCAGGACCTAACAAGGGTAAATTAGTAGAACGTGTGCCTGAGACAGACCTTAATCCAGACGGTGAATCTATAATTCCAATGATAACATCGGCAGAACGACTACAAGATTCAAAAAACACGTTTAGAAAATTTTATAGAGATAATAAAATAATGCACAGTGGTGACATTATTACAGACTTAAAGAAAATGCCTGAGGAGCAAAGAGAAAAAACTAAAGCTATGTTAAGGGAACTATGGTTAAAGAATGGTTGGACAGTAGGTAAAAATAATAAGTTTTATACAGAAGTGGATGATTCCTATTTATCAGGCACTCCTTTTAATCCTTCAGCAGATGTTGCTAATAAGTATTTTAAATTTCGATTATTTCTTAATGAACAAAAACAAGATTTAGTTAATGGTGGACTTACACTGCCACGACCACTCAAAGATGTTTTTGCTCATCCTAAGCTTTATGAAGCCTATCCACAATTAAAGAATTTAGCTATAAGAGTTATGACAAAAGATGATAGTGATGCCTTTGATAGGATAGGAGGACATTATTCTTATGATGGTAGAGATGGAGTTTCTGAAATTGTTATGAAGGTAGATGGATTTGATGATAATGATTTTAATGTAGCTAGGGTTAAAAAACTTTCACAGTCAAACACGTTTACTGAAAAATTTATGGAAACTTTAATACACGAACTTCAACATGCTGTGCAACACATAGAAGGTCTAAATTATGCTACTTATCGTAATTTAAATAAAAGTAACGTAATGCAAGCTAAACTTAACTTAAAAGGAGTTTTACCAAGTCATCTTGAAAGATTTAAAAAAGCTGATGCAAAATTAAAAAGTTTAAATCCAAAAGATTATGACCCTAAGGATAATTACTCTGAATACAAGATGGCAGAAAGAGCTAGAGAAAGTGCAAAAGATTTACTAGAATCAAGGGCATATAAATTAGATGAGTTAAACAATTTAGACATTGAAGATGAGTTTAGTGATGTTAATTATTACGATACTGTAAGAGAAGTAGAAGCCAGAGTATCTGGGAACAGACTATATTATGGTATGGATGCTAGGATGGAGACTGTACCCTTTGATAATATGACAACTCAGAGTAAAGGTATATCAGGATTAGATATATTAAGGAGAGCAAGTGCTGATAAAAATGGTAGAGTAGATTTTGATAAATATCACAAAATGAGAACTAAGGTTTTACAGCCTATATTTAAACAGAAAGAAGAGGGAGAAAAATTTCTTGATAGAGCATTTGAAAAAGTAACAGGTATAAAGTTTGAGATAAATGAACCTAGCAAGTATGATGATTGGACATATGGTACAAATTCTAGTCTAGGTTATAATAAAACCAAAAATTATAATAACCTAACAGACCTGCTCCACTTTGGAAAAATAAGTCAGAAAGATTTTAACAATGCATTAACTATGTTAGATGTAAAGTTAGCAAATGTGGGTGCAAAAGTTGAACCTTCTAGAGATGTAATTGCAGGATACAATTATCAACTTAAGAGTCCTTATGTTCTTGTAAAATTTTCAGATGAAACTAATCTTAACCCAACCACTAACCCAAATTATAATCTTAAAGATATATATGACGAAGGAAGTTTTTCTAGTAAAAAAGACCCTAGCATTAACTACGAAGTAATTTCTTTTAAAGGTGACGATGGTAAAACTGGAGAGTATTTTTTCGTACAAGAAAGAGATTTAGTCTATAATACTTTACACAAAAAAAGAATGCCGACAGAGTATAAAACTGTTAAGGGAGAAGTCGAATCAGTAACTTTTGACCAAGAGAGAGGTATAAAAAAAGTATACGAAGACGATGACCCTTTCATGGATAAAGAAGAATGGATTAAAGAAAATCTTGGAGTTGATAAACCAAACAGAGTTGCTAACACAGATGACAATGTAACTTTTAATTTTTATAATGCTAGTATGGGGTCTAACAATAATTTTAGCACACATCCTCTACTAAGAACTTTATTAAAAAGACAGTCAACATCAGGACCTGCAGGGGTTAATAAGTTTAATCGTATTAATATGACTACTCAAAAATTAAAACCAAGAGTAAGAAGACGAAAATTTAAAGACAGTGAAAAATTCTTAGCTCCTTATAAAGATGATTATAATGCCAGTCTCAATGAATGGACAAATGATATGATAATGAGAAAAGACGAGTTACTTCTAGAACAAATAAAAGATTATGATTTAGATAAGTTTGATTATCAAAAGGGTCTTGAGTCTAGAACACCACCAAGTGAATATAAATATCTTTCAACATATAGTAAAAATAAAGAGGGTCAGTCTACTATAGAAGAAATATTTCCTCAAGTAAAAAGTCCTTATGATGGTATTAGAGAAATAAAAGACCCTGTATATTTACCTGATGATTATGATTATACTACATCACCATTATTTAAAAGAAGCAAAGCATTAGCAAAATTAAAGATGAATAAATAGAAAAAATTTTATGGATAAAGAATACAATAAAAAAAGATTAAAAGAAATCGCAGCTAGATTTTTAGGCACTTATGATGAAGCTAAAAGAGCCGAGTCAGTGGGTATCGAAGTGGGTGAGAAATACCGTGATGATTTTCAAAGAGCAGAGGATACAGCTAGACACGGTATAATGACAGGATTGTTACTTGATAAAAAAGGTAATATGGGTGCTAGAGATAAATTAAGTTATAACTTAATGAATTTACAAAAAGATGAAGATGACACTTCTATTAAAGGAAGAGTAAAAAATTTAATAGCTGATGAAAATATTGGTGAAGAAAGTAATATTGATGTCAATAATAATAGGTTTAGTGTTGCATTAAGAAGACAGATGATTCAGGAAGGTAATACTTCAGAAGAAGATTTTATAGATAGAGTTGTAAATATTGTTCAGGATTTAAGAAAAGGTAAAGAGTCTCCTGAAATAGACGGATTAAAATTAAAAATTTCTTTAGGTTTATTAGATGAACCTGCTTATAGTCGTTATAAAGAAAATATATTGGGTGGGGAGACTCCCCATTCAGATGAACTTAATCCTGCATCTAATGTAGGAGTTATGAAATCTTCACGAGTCCCTCTTAAAAAACCAGAGGGCTTAAAATTCAACAAGGGTGGTGCTGCTATGGAACAACAAATGAAGATGGCTTTTATGGATGAGGGTGGGCTAAAAGATGATGGTATGGACAAAGACCCTATTAGTGGTAATGATGTTCCATCTGGCTCTATGGCAGAAGAAGTAAGAGATGACATACCTGCACAGCTTAGTGAAGGAGAGTATGTTGTACCTGCAGATGTTGTACGATTCTTTGGCATAAAGTTTTTTGAAGACTTACGTATGCAAGCTAAGATGGGTTTGCAGAATATGGAAGAAGCAGGACGTATTGGGGGAGAGCCTATTGAAGAAAGCGCAGAAATGCTTGACCCTGAAGACGAGATGAGAATACGTGAAATGGTAAAAGGTTTTAGCGAAGGTGCTGTTGTCACAGATGAGGACTTTGAGAAAGATGCAGAAGCTAAGGAGTTTGACTTTGCTAAATACTCAACTCCGGGTGGAACACTCTTTGGACCTCGTAAGACTAGACTAGAGGGACTCGTTACCTACTACCATCCTGACGGAAGAGAGGAGAATGTTCTTTATGTAAATGGTGAAATAGCCAATGAGGAGCAAGTTCAGTTTACAAAAGCTCCTTGGTCAACAACTAAGCCAAGCACATCTACTCCATCTGTAGGAACAGGTGGTGGGTCAACAGGCTTTGAGAGTCAAGAAGAATCCTCTAATAGAGAAAGAGATTTAGGTGGAGTACCTACTACACGCCCAGACCCACTACTATCTACAGAGGACTTAGCTAGAAAATACGATGGGCAAGCATTATACTTTGACGCAGGAAAAAATAGAGCTATAAAGATGCCTGAGCTTGTTTACAAAAATTTACAACGAGAGTATGACACGTTAGGTGGGGACAAAATATTTGACCCTAATGGAAAAGGAAATGGTTTTGCAAACTACTACAAAATACCTCAGTCAGACAAACTAAGTCTACTATTTGAAAACAGGTTTGGAGAAAAACCAACCGCTGCTCAAGTTAAAAAACTACTCGATGATAGTCAGAAAAAACCTAGTTTTATAGATGCTATTAAGAGTGGTGGACTACTTGGTCTTATTATGAAAATAGCAGGGGACGGAACTCAAGATGTAGTATCAGGAGTTCCTACTAGAGTAGAACCTGACCTTGCAACAACAGAGGGTAGACTAAGTGCATTAAGAAAAACAAAAGATGATAGACCATTTACTGCTATTGACAGTCCAATATATGCAACAGGACTAGACACAGAAGGTAATCCTGCTTTTACTTATGACACTCTTACAGGACAAAAATCTAGAAAAGTAACAGCAGATGATTTACGAAGATATCAGGATGACATTGCTAAAGGAACTCCACTGGGCGATACTAGAGTTGGCAGAAGTGTAACAAACTTTATGCAAGGTTTTCAGACTGCTGATAAAGAAAAAGCAAAAGAAGCAAAAGTTAATGTAGGAGACCCTGTAGTATATGGAACTAGGGCTGATGGTTCACAAGGTTTTAAACCTGTAACAGATAGAACTATTGCAAACATAGAGCAAAATAGACAAGATGTAGAAAAAGCTCAACAAGCAAGTCAAGATACGTTTATGCAAACAGGAGATGCAGGTGCTGCAGATAGAGCTTACCATGAATCATTTACAGGTTTTGATAGTTCAGGTAATTTCTTAGGAAATGAAGGTGGGCTAGCATCTAAACCCAAAGCAAAACCAAAACGAAAAAAGAATACTAAAGGATTAGGCACTAAACCTAAGGCTACTTGACAATCATGTCAACCCCAATAACAGGAGAAAAATATGCCAGAATTAGAAACAGTAGAACCACAGAAGACTGCAGGATTTTTAAGTCGGTCTCGTTCAAAGTACAAGGACAAGATTGCTAAGGACGAGCAGGAACTCAAAGAACTCCTTGCACAGAGTCAAGGAGAAGGGGTTCAGGAAAACTCTGAGGAGAGCCAAGATGCACCTCCTTCTGAAGAAGGAAAGGAAGCAGAGGTATCTGACGAGACTCTTAGTAAGGAGGAAAAATCTTTCAAGACGAGATATGGGGATGTTCGAAGACATCTTGCGTCAAAGGAGAAGGAGTATAACGCTAGGATAAAAGAATTAGAAGACCAACTGTCTAGTAATAAAAAGCTTGTACCACCTAAGTCTGATGAAGATATTAGTAATTGGGCAAAGGAATATCCTGATGTTGCAGGTATTGTAGAAACAATAGCTGAGAAAAAAGCTAAGGAAATGTTTGATAAGGCTAATATTCAGCTAGAAGAACTTAGTAAAGCTAAAGAAGAAACAACTCGTAGAACAGCCGAGAATGAAATCAAAGAGATTCATAAAGACTTTGATAAGTTACGTGACTCAGATGAGTTCCATGAGTGGGTAGAAGAGCAACCTAAATGGGTGCAAAATGCTCTCTATGAGAATACAGATGATGCCAAGTCTGTTATCCGTGTACTTGATTTATATAAGATTGACAAAGGGTTAACAGCAGGTGACAAAAAGAATAAGAGAAAAGCTGCGGCTTCTCTTGTAAACAAAACGTCTAAGACGGAAGTAGATGCTGAGGAATTAGCAGATACTATAAAGGAATCTGATGTAGAGAAAATGAGTGATACCGACTATGCTAGGAATGCTGATAAAATAAACACAGCAATCCGTTCTGGTAAATTTATTTACGATGTATCAGGAAATAGAAGATAAAGTGTTGACAAACAATATTTTATTAATATAACTACGACCAAGACATAAAGCCTCTTTTTGACTACCTTTATGTTTAATCGAATAGTAAAGTTTAAACGAGTATAGACTACTTATATAATTATAGACCCATAGATTACAAAGTTAGCCACGGAGTAATCATATGCACTCTAGAACGTATAACCTCTTCCTGCGATGTTTAGCTTTTAATTAAGCCAAATTATAGGAGGATTTACTATGGCTTTTACAACCGCTGCAGGTTATGGCAATTTACCTAACGGTAATTTTTCGCCAATAATCTACTCCAAACAGGTACAGCTTGCATTCCGTAAGTCAACTGTTGTTGGAGATATAACAAACTCTGACTATTTCGGAGAAATTGCTAATCAGGGCGATACCGTCAGGATTATCAAAGAGCCTGAAATTTCAGTTAAGGCTTATGCTCGTGGCACACAAGTTACAGCACAGGACCTTGATGACGAGGACTTTACACTTACTGTGGACAAGTCTAACTACTATGCTTTCAAAATGGATGACATTGAGGAAGCACATAGTCATGTCAACTTTATGCAACTTGCAACTGATAGAGCTGCATACAGACTCGCTGACCAGTATGACCAAGAAGTTCTTGGCTATATGGCAGGTTATAAGCAGTCAGCATTACACGCTAATGCAGGTGCTGTTAATGATGCAGTTAATGGGTCTGTAGCTGTTTCTACTGCAGGGACAGATGAACTTCTTTCTTCAATGAAGATAATCAAAAGTTCTTTTGCGAGCATCACAACTTCATCAGCAGGAGACCACTCAATTCCTGTTGCAAACTTAGCTCCGGGTGCAACTGCTGTTTCTACAGCTGCTGTTACTCCAATGGTAATCATCAACAGAATGGCTAGACTGTTAAATCAACAACAAGTTGATACACAGGATAGATGGTTGGTTGTTGACCCTGTATTCATGGAGTTACTTGGTGATGAAAACTCTAAGTTGGTAAATGCTGACTTCAACGCAGCTGAACTTAAAAATGGTCTTGCCCTAACTAACTTGGCAGGTTTTAGACTATACGTGTCTAGCAACCTACCTTCAGTTGGTGGTGGACCGGGAACATCTGGAACTGCAAACCAAAACACTGACTACGGTGCTATTGTTGCAGGTCATGGTTCTGCTGTTGCGACTGCTGAACAACTTAGTAAAACTGAAACCTACCGTGACCCTGACAGCTTTGCTGACATTGTTCGTGGTATGCACCTATACGGCAGAAAGATACTTCGACCAGAAGCTATCGTAACTGCTAAATATAACGCAGCTTAGGGAGGATTAGGAAATGGCTACAATTACAGCAACTCTTGCTAATACTCACGGCTCTTCTGCCAGAGGTAGGCAACCATACTATGTGCAACAAATCGTTGACCTAACAGCTAACAGCATTAATCCTAACGGTGATGTAGTGCAGTGTCTCACTGTACCTGCTAACACTAAAATTATTGCTGCAGGTTTTCAGGTTACTGCAAGTGCAACGCAAAATACTGGTACTGACGCAACAGCCATTCTTGGAACTGCTGTGGATGACAACGAGTATGTTGCAGCATTTGACATTGATGGTGCATCTGATGGAGCTTATGCTCCATGTGCTACCCCTGCAGGTGAAGTAGTTATTACTTCTGCAGACACTTTAGATTTAACACTCGCAGGTGGAGGAGCTTCCTTCACAGCAGGTGAAATCAGAGTGTATGCTGTCCTACAGGACGTTAGTGACATCGGTGAGATGGAAGCTGACGAGGTTGATAGAGACCTATTAGCATAACAAACTATCATTTAGAGGGCAGGTGCAACAGGATTGGCTTGCCCTCTAATCACATCAACAGGAGTATTTTGTGGCAACAACTTACATTACATTAGTAAATGACCTCTTGCGTAGGTTGAATGAAGTTACACTTACTACCTCAGGTGATGGTTTCTCTACTGCCAAAAACGTACAGGCTATAGCAAAAGATGCTATTAACAATTCTATAAGAGAAATACTGCAAGACGGTCACCAATTTCCTTTTCTTAAAACTACAACTACACAAACATTAACAGCAGGTACAGGCGTATACGACTTACCTACTGATACGGCTAGTGTTGATTGGGAAACATTTTACTTACAAGCTTTGTCAAGTGCAGGTAACACTGCTCGTTCTTTGCCTACTATACCCTTTGAAGAATATGTTAGAATATATAAGGCAATAGAAGAAAATGCAGGAACAGGAGGTAGGTCATCTCCTGATTTAATATATCAAACCTCAGAAGAAAAGTTTGGTGTAACACCTTTACCTGACGCAGCTTATGTAATAGAATATGTTTACTATAAGTTTCCTGCTGACTTATCAGCATTTGATGATGAAATGATTATACCAGATAGATTTAAGTACATAATTATAGACGGTGCTATGGTATACATGATGCGATTCAGGTCTAATGAACAGTCTGCACAAATACATCAGGCTAAGTTTCAAGAAGGTATAAAATCTATGCGTAGATTATTACTAGATGACCCACTGTTTATTAGGTCATCAATGATAAACAGACCAAAGTTTACATCACAGATGTTAAGACTGAGCGGCTAAATGGTTGATTCAGTCTCCACGTTTAGAGCCGTTTGCAGGGGTGGTTTAAATACAGGTGCAGATGTTTTATCTCTTGGTGAAGAGAGTCCCGGTTCAGCAATACAGTTGTTAAACTATGAGCCAAACTTAGAGGGTGGCTATAGAAGGTTAACTGGTTTTGCTAATAACTTTGGGACAGTTCCCGGAACAGGGTCAGTTTTAGGAATAGCAGTGGCTAATGGCGTAAATCAGGGAGTGCTTGCCTGTCGTACACCATCATCAGGTAATAACTACCTACATCATTGGAATTTTTATTACGAGTTTACAGTAAGTTCTGATTCTAATTTAACAGTTGGAGAGACAATATCAGAAAGAACTAGCTCAGGGGACTCTTCAACTAGCACAGGTGTTACTGGAACATTAATATCAAAGAGTTCTAATACTATTGTTGTTGATTTTGGTAGAATACCAACAGCAACATTTACAAACGGTAATTCTATATCAGATGACGGTTTTGGTACAAGCACTACAATAACATCTGCACCTACCGTAAAAGGGTGGACAGCCGTATCAACAAGTGGCTCACCCACAATGACAGGTGTAAGCAAGGTTAGATTTACAGAGATAAACTTTGGTACACCAAAAGTAGTTTTAACAGATGGCATAAATCCTGCAGCTACATACGATGGGTCAACGTATACGCAGATAACAGACTCAAATGCACCAACAGACCCTAAGATAGGTGCAGAGTTTCAGAACCATTTGTTTTTAGCAGGAGACCCTGCACAACCAAGTAACTTGTTTTTCTCTGCACCAACAGCCGAGACAGACTTTAGTCCTGCAAATGGTGGTGGAGTTATAAACGTAGGGTTTGCGATAGTAGCTATTAAGAAGTTTCGTAACGTATTATTTATATTTGGTAAGAATAATATTAAGAGACTTGTAGGAGACAACTCGGCTAACTTTGTATTAGAGTCAGTTACTTCAAATTTAGGTTGCCTTTCTACGGATAGTGTGATAGAACTAGGGGGAGATTTGTTATTTCTCGCACCTGACGGTATAAGACCTATTGGTGGTACAAACAAGATTGGTGACGTTAATCTTGAAACTCTGTCTAAGAACATACAGTCTACTATACGAAATATAATAACATCAGAAGATTTAGACGCATTGTCTTCAGTGATAATTAGAAGTAAATCACAGTTTAGATATTTATTTTCTACTTCTTCTTCACAGGGTATACTAGGAGCATTAAGAGAGTATAAGGGTAACATAGGATTTGAGTTTGCACAGACATTTGGTATAGAGTGTACATGTGCAGACAGTGGGTACATAGAACAAGAAGAGTTTGTGCTACACGGTGCATCAAGTGGTAAAGTTTTTCAACAGGAGTCAGGTAACGCTTTTGATACAAGTAACGTACTGAGTATATTTAAAACTCCGTTTGTTTACATGGGCAACCCTGAACAAAGAAAAACATTTTACAGCACATCAACATACATGAGTGCAGAGGGAAACTTTTCGGTAGCTTTGTCTGTAACATACGACTACGATAACACAGACATATCTACACCAGACAACTTAACTCTATCAACAACAAGTCCCGGAGCATTCTTTGATAGAGGTACAAACGTAGCTGTATTTGACACAACAGATATATTTGATGGTA
>VMHT01018601.1_pt1 | contig 17802 bp, 13 predicted proteins | sample 4693611 | NCBI WGS metagenome assembly VMHT01 (sample SAMN12280063, study PRJNA550983) | marine metagenome | isolation source: seawater sampled from same location over 5 years 0.02-0.2 micron viral filtrate | place: USA: collected off the coast of southern California halfway between the port... ...
ATTAATGATAGTGATAATATAGAAATTACAGGTGATATAAGTTCAAGTGCTGCTATAACAGCATCTAATTCACAATTTGGATCCGGTGGAAAAATAGAGATAACACATTCTGGTGGTGCTGGAATAATAGATAGTAAAACTGCTAACTTAAATATAAAAACTTCAGCTAATGAAAGAATATCTTTGTCACCAGCTGGAGCTGAATCCCTAACCGTAGCACATGGTGGTAATGTTGGTATAGGAACAACTTCACCTGATAAAGAATTACATGTAATAGGTGATATAAGTGCAAGTGGTGACATATTTTTACAAAATAATAAGTTCATTAAACAAAGATTAGCAAGTGGTACTATAGTTACTGTATTTGGTTATGATTCGAGTAATCTAACTAGGGTAGGTGCTAACGCAGAAATTCAGTTAGGAGGTGATATTAGACTTAATAAAGTAATATCTACAAATGTAAGTAGTAGTGGTAATTTAATTATAACTGATATAACAGCCTCAGGTAATATAAGTGCAAGTGGTTTAATTTCAACAAATACTTTAAATATAGCATCTACCGCTGATGGTGGTGCTACAATAGGAAATGATCAGATACTTCACGAAGGTATAACAGCCACAGCAAATAACCTTACAGTAGGTTCAGCTGCAGAAGCAACAACAGCAGGAACAGCAACAAATGTAACAGCAGTAGCAACAACTGATGATGCAGAATTTTTTGTTGGGGTATTAGATGGTGCATCTGGAGCTCAAGCTGTTGAAACAAGCACTAAATTAAAATATAATCCAAATAGTGGTAAACTAACTATAAGTGGAGATATAAGTTCAAGTGGTGATATAGAGGCTTTAACATTTACTAGCCCTACACTTGATGTAACCGATGGTTCAGCCCAAATAACATCAAATATACCTTTAACTTTTGGTTCTTTATTATCAGCTGATTTAGGTAGATTAAACATAAAACATGATGACTCAGAGGGTACAATTACAAATGTCACAGGTGATTTTACCATTTTAAATTCAGGAACTGGTGATACCGTAATAGCAAATCAAGGAGCAAATGGTAAGATTATTCTTGCACCAAATGAAACCCCAGGACCTAATACAAATTCAGGCCAAGTATTAATATCAGGTACATCAGGTAATGATGGTGCACCTCCACATTTAATGGTAGAAGGTGACATAACAGCCTCAGGTAATATAAGTGCAAGTGGTGAATTATTATTAGCTAATGGTAATATTCGTAGTAATAATTCTTTTGACTTTTTAGCATATGGTGGTAGTGCACAACAAATAAATGTTGGTAAATTGGGAATGAGCGCAAGTTACTCTGCGGCAAGTACAGCCCTTAATGCTATGGCTACTTCAAATGCTGCTGTCTTTGGTGGTGATGTTGCAATTGGTCCAAGTAATAATGGAAAGCTTGGTATAGGAATGTTAAAACCAACATCCTCATTAGATATTACAGGAGATTTAAGAGTATCATCTCATTTAACAGCCTCAGCTAATATAAGTGCAAGTGGAACAGTTCAAGGATTAACAGGTTCATTTAGTGCTTTAGTAGGAGACACATCACAAGCAACAAGTTTAGAAGTAGATGGACCAATAACAGGATCAGCATTTCAAGGAACAAAACATTTATTATGTTCTAGAGCATTTTATGTTAATGATAATCCACTTGTAGCAAATTCAGTTTATTTAGGTAATTCTTTAGGAAATCAACCAGCCAACTGGAATGATCCACAAGCAGTAGGAGGAGCTATAACATCAAATAATCTTACTATAGCTGAAGACGATATGAATTGGGGTTATATATTACCATTTGATATATCTAAAATAGAAGTACAATGTTCATTAAGACCAGCATTAGGAGCTGGAGATGATTTTACTGTAGTTATTTATACAGCAAATAGACAAAATAATGATGATTCAGCAATGACTTTAACTAGAGTAGCAAATAGTTCAGGAGTAGTATTTGGAACTTCACAAAGATATGTTACAAATGATATAACTTACACAGCTAATTTAAATAAAGGAACTATGATATTTGTAGGTGTAGGATCTGAAGATACCTCAAATGCTAAAAACGCAAGAGGAATAATGAATATAACAATAACCCAAAGGTAAATGGCAGATATAAAAACAATAACAGAAACAATAACTTCAGGTTCGTATAGTATTGAAGAAAAATTTCTTAAAAATGATGAAATTGAAGAAGTTTTAACAATAAAACTTTTAAAAGAAAAAATAGACGAACTTGTTGTTGAAGTAAATAAGCTTAAAAATCAATAATGGCAACAACTATTATAAGACCAGATGCTATATCATCTGATTCGGGGTTTGATCAAACTGGAGCTAACTTATTAAGTAGAATTAATGATAATGATACAAGTACATTTGTAGTTAATAATGTAACAACTGGTGAATTTTCTGTCAGTTTTGATAATGATAGTGCTTATTCAGGAGCCACCATTAATAATATAGTAGTATCTGTAACTGGTAATACTATTAATTCAAAAGTGTCAGCAGCATCATTAGACCTTACATTAAGGGATGATTCAGGAGTTTTACAATCATCAACATTAAGCTTTACCCCTACTGAATCCACACAAAATGGATCAGCATATTCAACTAGTTTAACCCCTTCTATAGTAGATGCACTTATATTAAATGGTGCAGTTGAACAAGCTGGATTTGTTCTTAAAGAAGTTTTCATAACAGTAGATTATACTACTGCAGTTGTAACAACACCTTTTGTAGGAATGAAATCAGGAAAATATAAAATAGTAAGTGGTAAAATAAAAATATAAAAATATATTGGTTTCTGTTTTCTACATATATGTATATCCGATTAATTAATTTAACACAAATATAATAAGTTATGGCAAAAGAAACAATTCCATCACCAGAAGAAATTAAAGGAGAAGTTAAAAAATTTACTCAAGAAGAGTTAGATAGCTTAAAAAACTTCCAAATTAGATTAGAACAAGTAGTTTCACAACTAGGTAGAGTTCATTTATCAAAAATTAAATTAAATGAGCAAGAAGATCTATTAAAAGCTGAAATTAAAAACATCGAAAAAGAAGAACAAGAATTAGCTAAAACATTATCTGATAAATACGGTAAAGGTAGTTTAGATATAGAAACAGGTACTTTTACTCCTATAGAGTAGTTCTTTAAAAAGCCAATTATATTTATTAACGGTTAAATTATAGTTTAATCGATTATTTGGTCGTGGTTTGCGATTCTTTTTCATATTTATACGAGAACCAACCAAGGACATAACTTTATAAAAAAATATAAGATGGCAGAACAAATTATTTCACCAGGTGTTTTTACAAGAGAAAACGACCTTTCATTTTTACCCGCGGGAATTGGCGCAATAGGTGCGGCAATTGTTGGACCTACAGTTAAAGGACCAGCATTTGTTCCAACGGTAGTAACTAGTTTTCAAGATTTTCAAAATAAATTCGGAGATTTAAGCTCTGAAACTTTTGTACCCCAAACAGTTAGAGAATATTTAAGAAATGCTGGATCAGTTACCGTAACTAGAGTATTAGGTGGTGGTGGTTATACATTTACCACAGGAACTAATGATTTTATAGCTTTAGTAGCAACAGGATCAACTTCAACTGATAATGCAATATTAGGTGTAATTTTCCCTTCAAAAGATACAGATGCTAACCCAGATTTAGGAGCTTCAATCTTAACAGGTAGTGGTACAGCAACTGATTTTTCTGCAGTTGGAAACAATTTTAATGATTTAACAATACAATCTGGTTTTGTACTAAGATTAAGTGGTTCAACTCATACTGGTGAAACATTTAATAATGCATCTTTAAACCCATCTAATAATGCTTACGTATTTAAATCAATAGGTGATTCACCTGATAATAGTAAAAGTGGAGCAACAACCTATGATGGTACACCTGGTTACACTTATATAAATTTTAAAACATTAACAACAAGCCTATTAAGCACAGGTTCTTTATCGGGTTATGGTACACTTGGTACTGGATCTAATCTAATACTTGTTACACAAAGTGCAAATATATCCTTTAATGGTTTAACTGCAACAACTGAAAAATACTCATACGCTTCAACACCATTTATTCAATCAGGTAAATTAAATGGTAGTAAAAATTTATTTAAATTTCACACATTAGCACATGGAACTTCATGTAACAAAGATTATAAAGTTTCAATATCTGGTTTAAGAGAACCAGCAGATATAGATGGACAAGAACAGTATTCAACATTTAATGTATTAATTAGAAAATATGATGATACTGATAATAATCCTCTTGTAATAGAACAATATAATGGAGTAAATTTAGATCCAAATTCCCCAAATTATATAGCAAGAAAAATAGGAGATAGATACCCACAATACAATGATACATTAAATAAAGTTGAATTACTTGGAAATTATCCAAATATTTCTAATTTTATTAGAGTAGAAGTAGCAACAGCGGTAGATGCAGGATCTTATTCACCAAAATTATCACCTAAAGGATTTGCAGGAGTAATTAACCCTATTCCTGGTGTTTCTATGAGTGTGGCATGTACTTTTCCTTCAGCATCATACGAAGGAGAACAAATAATTAGTAGTGTATATAACCAAAAAGCTTATTTAGGTTGGAAAGGTCTCGAAAAAGAATTAGATAATGATAACTTTATATTACCTTTACCAACAAATCAAGAAACTAACGTAGCAGGTGCCTTTAATATTGAAGATTATTTTGGTCACGTAAGTTCATCATTATGGTCAGGTTCATTAAGTGCATCAATAGATTCAACAGGAGCAACAGGACCCGCAGCTTCACAACTTAAATTTACACTTCCTTTCCAAGGAGGATCAGATGGTGTAGCACCATATACAGTTAAATATACAGGAACTGAAACAGGTATTGATGAAGTAACTGACTATACAGATGGTACTAATTTATATGGGTTTAATTTAAAAGCAACTAATCAAGCTGGTTATAAAGCATATAAAAAAGCATTAGACATATTATCAAACCAAGATGAGTATGATATTAATATGTTAGCTATGCCTGGAGTTGTACACTCAGCTCATCCATTAGTAACACAAGCAGGTATCGATATGGTAGAAGGAAGAGGAGATGCATTCTTTGTAATGGATTCTTCAATAGCAGCTTCAACGATTAACACAGCAGTAAGCAATGTAAGTGGTTTAGACACTAACTACGCTGCAGTTTATTATCCATGGGTTAAAGTACTTGATACTTCAATGAATAAGCCAGTATTAGTACCACCATCAGTAATAGTACCAGGAGCAATAGCAGCTTCAGATGCCATTGCAGCAGAATGGTTTGCACCAGCAGGTTTAAATAGAGGTGTATTAGGAAATGTATTAGAAGCTAAAACAAGATTAAATCAAGCTGAAAGAGATACATTATACAACGCTAAAATCAACCCAATCGCAACATTCCCAGCAACTGGAGTTTGTATTTGGGGTCAGAAAACATTACAAGAAAGATCAACAGCGCTTGATAGAATTAATGTTAGAAGATTATTAATTGCTCTTAAGAAATTTATTGCAAGTTCTAGTAGATTCTTAGTATTTGAACAAAATACACAAGCTACAAGAAATAGATTCTTAAATATTGTTAACCCATATTTAGAGTCAGTACAACAAAGACAAGGATTATTTGCCTTTAGAGTACAAATGGACGAAGGTAATAATACACCAGATGTAATCGATAGAAACCAATTAGTAGGTGCTATTTATTTACAACCAACTAAAACAGCTGAATTTATAGTACTAGACTTTAACGTACTACCAACAGGAGCTACATTTGATGGAACAGGTGGAGCAGGTGGTACAGGAGGCTACTAAAAAGTTAAAAAGAATTATATTTATAATAGAACAATAAATAAAACAAAAAGATGGCAATATTAAACACTAACGAAACTATGTTCACAGCATTTGAACCTAAATTACAAAATAGGTTTATAATGTTTATTGATGGAATACCAGCATACCTTATTAAAAAAATAGCTAGACCAAGTATTACTTTTGGAGAAGTAGTTCTTGATCACATCAACGTGAAAAGAAAAATTAAAGGTAAAGCAAACTGGGAAAATATTACATGTGATTTATATGATCCTGTAACACCATCAGGTGCCCAAGCAGTAATGGAGTGGGTAAGATTAGGACATGAATCAGTTACAGGTAGAGATGGTTATTCTGATTTTTATAAAAAAGATATTAGAATTAACACATTAGGTCCTGTGGGTGATGTTGTTGAAGAATGGATACTAAAGGGTGCTTATTGTCAATCAGCTAACTTTGGTGATATGGATTGGACTTCAGATGCACCAGCAAATATTAATATGACTATAGTAATGGATTACGCCATCTTGAATTACTAATATTAAAATTTTTATAAAGAAAAAGCGCCTTTTTGGCGCTTTCTTTTTTCCTACATATATGTATATCCGAACTAGTTTTAAATAAAAAATAACGTTATGAAAGAAAAACACCAATTTCCCACAGAGGAAGTTACATTACCCTCAAAAGGTTTACTTTACCCAGAAGATTCTCCACTAAAAAAGGGAGTTATTGAAATGAAATACATGACTGCTAAGGAGGAGGACATCTTAACTAATGTCAATTTAATTAGAAGTGGTACAGTATTAGATAAGCTACTACAATCTCTTATTGTAACACCCATTAATTATAAAGAATTATTAGTAGGGGATAAAAATGCTATACTAATTGCAGCTCGTATTTTAGGATATGGACCTGAATATGATATATTATTAAATCATCCCGAAACAGGTATTGAATCTAAAGCTACTATTGATTTAACTAAATTAGAAGATAAAGAATTAGATGAATCTATTGTTATAGAAAATAAAAATGAATTTGAATTTACTTTACCATTTAATAAAAAAACTATAACATTTAAGCTTTTAACTCATGAAGATGAAACTAAAATTGAGCAAGAAATTAAGGGACTAGAAAAACTTAATAGAAGAGGATTTGAAGGAACTACTAAATTAAAACATATGATACTATCGTTTGATGGTAATTATGATAAAAAAACAGTAAGAGACTTTATAGATAATACTTTTCTAGCGAGAGATTCAAGAGCCCTAAGAAATCATGTTAAAGACATCTCCCCAGATGTTACACTCCAAGCAGATGCAATATTTGAAGATGGAGCTGTGGAACCAAATGTAGCGTTTCCACTTGGGTCCGACTTTTTTTGGCCTGACGCCGGAATATAGAAATATTATATTTACTCAGATCCACGATCTAGTGTACCATGGCGGCGGTGGTTTCATACACTCAGAAGTATATAATATGCCAGTTTGGTTGAGACGTTATCATATTCAAAAACTTAATGAATATTTTAAAAAACAATCAGAAGAAAATTCACAACAAAGTGAAAAACCTAAAAGTAATGTGAAGGGGCCTAATATAACACCCTCAAACGTTTATAACTTTAAGAAGTAAAGATATCGTAGATATCTTTTCTTTTTTCATATTTATTACCGAATTACTATACTATGGCTAACGGAGACGAAAATAATAAAGAATTTTTATCAAATAAAGCACAAGAAGCTCAATTTGCTAAAGAAGCCTTAGACTTTACTAAAGCGATTTTAAAAGCTGAATCCGATAGGAGAGAACAACTAGGTGGTTCTGTATCTTTACAAAGAAGTTTAATAAAAGCACTTACTGAACAACAAGATATAGAGGATAAAATTTTAGATGGAACTTTTAGGGCTGAAGATGTAGCACAAAAACAAGCAAAAACCCAAGATTTACTTAAAAAACTTGAATTTGAGAAACAACAACTAATAGAAGATAATCTTGGAGACAATGAAGAATTAGTTGGTATACTTGATGACCAAATTGATAGAGCAAAAAGATTAGCAGCAGCACAAGGAGAAGGAGTAAAGAAAATTCAAGACAGTGGTAATGCAGCAACAAAATCTTTTAACTTTTTAGAATCATCAGCAGGTGTACTACAGAAAAATTTAAGGTTACCTAAAGGATTTACTTCTGGTATAAGTAAAATGGCCAAGGGAGCTAGAGGTGCTGCGGTCGCTGGTGGTGGTTTAGGAAAATCATTAATGGGTGCCTTTAAAGCTTTAAGATTAAATCCATTTGGTTTAATATTAACAGCCGTAGTAGGATTAGTTAAAGCATTATTAAATGCAAATAATAAAGTAACAGCATTAGCTAAAGGATTAGGGGTATCTAAAAACGAAGCTAGAGGAATAAATCGTAGGATAAATGAAACAGCAATGTCTTCAGATAACCTATTAAATACCTCTAAAGAAATAGGTAAAGCATTTGCCGACATAAATTCATTTTTAGGAACTAGCTCAACAGTAATAAAAGGAGATTTACTAGATGGTGTAGCTACCTTACAAAATAGATTAGGATTAACTAAAGAATCTGCAATGGGGTTTGCACAAGCCTCTTTATTAGGTGGAGAAAGTGTTAATCAAATAAAATTAAATGCTATAGGAGCCGCAAAAGCTACTGAAGAAGAATTTGGAGCTAGGGTAGATATAAAAGGAGTACTTGAAGAAGCAGGTAAAACAACTGGTCTTATTAGAGCTAATTTAGGTGCTAATCCAGCAGCTATAGCAAAAGCAGCTGCATCAGCTAAACTTTTAGGTACAAATTTACAAGACGTAGCAGCAGCTGGTAAACAATTATTAGATTTTGAATCATCTATAAATAATGAATTAGAAGCTGAATTATTAACTGGTAAACAAATAAATTTAGAAAGAGCTAGATTAGCAGCTTTAACAGGTGATCAAGAAACCCTTGGTAAAGAATTATTATCACAAGTAGGTGATTTTAATGATTTTTCTAAAATGAATGTTTTACAACAAGAAGCTTTAGCTAAATCAATAGGTATGCAAGGAGACCAACTTGCAGATATTCTACTAAAACAAGGAAATATAGCTGAATTAAAAGAAAAAGCAAGAAAAGAAGGAGATAAAGAAACATTAGCACAATTAGAACAATTATCAACCCAACAAAAATTTAACGCAGCGATAGAAAAACTTAAAGATTTTGTTGTAATATTAGTAGATAGGTTAGAATCAGGAACTAGTATATTTGGTGCTTTAATGGGTGGTTTTGATGTAACAGATGATTCTATAAAGAAAAGCTCAGTAGAAACAGCAGCAGAAGAAAAAGATAAAATTGATTATAATAAAATGGCAGATGCAATGTCAAGAGCACAAATAAACGTAAAAACTGAACATGATGCTTATTCTTCAAGAAATAATACATCTTTTAATGGTGTAGCACAAGCAGGGGTAAGACATAATTCAGCTTTTCAATAAAAATAAAATAAAATGGCAATAAAAGACAAAAGCTCAATTTACGATTTATCTAATGGATCTGTTAGTAATATGGAAACACAACAAGGACCTCAATTCCAACGTTCATTAGATAATGCTTCACAAAAACATGTTAATTCATTGGGTGAAGTACCAACTACATCTCAATTTCAAGATTTAGATGGTGTACCTGATTCATTTTATAATAGATTAGATGGAACAGTTAATTCACCTTTTCAAAGTGAAACAGGAGACCACATGGTAGATTTATTAACTAAAAATGCTAAAAGCATAAATTCTGAGTTAATATATACTCCTTCACCTAATAAATCACAATTTCAAGATTTAGATGGACTACCAGGCCCACAATCACAATTACCAACAGATGCAGCTTCACAAAAACATATTAATTCATTACAATCTGTACCAGGACCACCTAGTAATTCACCATTTCAAGATTTAAATGGTTTACCAGGCCCACAATCACAACTACCTATAACAGATGCATCCCAAAAACATATAGATTCTTTAACACAACAATCTACATACCAATTTGATAATTCATCTGCAACAGTAGGCCCCTCTAATTTAGATTTAAATGGTGCAAAAGGACCTGAGTCACAAAAACCTATAAGAGATGCATCAGAAAGACATATAGATTCTTTAACAAAACAAATTCAAATAACTAATCAAGGAGTTGGAATATTTACAGATCCTTATTATGCTGGTCCATCAACATTAGATTTAAATGGAAATCCAGGACCACTTTTTAATAGGGGGGCTGATTCAACTTTAAAACAAGATTCATTAGCAAATATTTATAAAAGTAATATTAACCCAGGAGCTAGTTTTGGAGCAGGACAGAAAGGAGGAACTTGGCCTAATGTTAGACCAACACCAGTAGGAGCTAATTTTGCTGATTTAGATGGACTTACACCTAGAGGATATACTAATCCAGACACAGGAGCATCATTTTAATATATAAATAAATGGGACTAAAAAAATTATTAACAAACCTATCAGAAGGTATTAAAGAATACCCTAACCATAATATCCCTTCAACCGGAGGTGGTTTTAATTATGGTAATTCTACTACTAGAATATTTGATAATTTATCTTTTAGACAAAAATCATATGTTTTTGGTCAGGGATCAGCTTATGATAGACAATATAATCAATTTAGTTCAGAACCATTTATTAAAAACCCAATAGTTGAAGCTTTAAAAAATGATCCTAGTATAGATAATTTACCAGGAGATTTAAATTCAGGAGTACCTAATAGTTTAATTAGAGGAGGTGTAATACCACACCTTAGAAGACAAGGTAGAGATTTAGAAAGAATAGCTAATTTTTTAATAACACCTCAAGGATTAACTTTTACTCTTAAACAAGTAGGATTACAACGTTCTAATCCTAGAATAGATAAACCATCTAATTCTGTTGAATCTAGTGGTGGTATACTTAATTTTTTATCTAGTGCAGGTAGTAGTTTAATTGGCTCTATAGCAAACCAAAGAACATATAATTTAGGTGCTAATTTATTAGCCCAAGTAGTTGCATCAGGAACAGGATTACATATAAAAAGAGAAGGACTACTCCCAACAGCCACAGGTGGATATAAAGATGCAGATGGTACAGGTATTTTAAGTGGTCCCAATTTATTTGAAGATGGTCCTAAAAATAGACTAATTTATTTATTACAAGATAAAATATACACTAGCACAGGTGCTGATTTAACAGATAATAATAACCAAACAGGTATAGGAAAATTTTTATCAGGTGCTAGTAAATTTTTAAAAAAAACAGGAGAATTTTTAGGTAATAAAAATAATGACCTAGGAACTTTATACAGTTATAGTGGTGGACCTGAATCAGTTTATGGTATTGGTAGAACTACAATAAGAAGATATACATCAACAAATAAAGATAGTTTACCACGACTAGGTGATGATAATCAATTTGATACACCTCTTTTAACTAATTCACCTAATATAGGAAATTACTTATTAAAATCAGGAAAACCTGGGTTTGATTATACAAAAAACACAGGTGATGGAAATTCTAGATATTTTACAAGAGAACAAAGAATTAATACAGGTAATCCAGGTGTAGGTGTAGGTAGGGATAATGAAAGATCAGACCAACATATTCAACAAAAAAATAGTGATGGTACATTAAATTATAATGTTTATAATTCAAGTAGAAGTGATAAACTTAATATGTTAGATGTATTTAGAGCAAAAGGTGATGCTAATATACCTGAAGCAAGAGACTTAATAAGATTTAGATTTGAAGCTGTAGATTCTGATAATCCTGATTTTTCGGATTTTATAATTTTTAGAGCATTTTTAGATGACTTTAAAGATAACTATAATGCAACACATAATGAATTTAATTATAATGGTAGGGGAGAAACATTTTACACATATAATAGTTTTAAAAGAAATATAAGTTTAAGTTTTAAAATAGCAGCTCAATCACGAGTTGAAATGATGCCCTTATATAGAAAATTAAATTATTTAGTTTCAAATGTAGCCCCAGAGTATGGTCCATCAGGAAGGATAAGAACACCTTTTATAAAACTTACAGTAGGTTCTTGGTGTGATAGAGTACCTGGTATTTTAAATTCAGTTAACTTATCATGGCAAAAAGATTATCCATGGGAAATATCAATAGATGGTCCTGAAAATGGTATGGATAAACATATGGTAGTATTACCACATGTTTTAGATGTAAGTGTTGAATTTACTCCGGTACATAACTTCTTACCACAAAAATCTATCCATGCTCCGTTTATATTACCTCATATGGATAATAGATATGTTAGACCAGAACAACAGTATTATAAACCAGGAGTAGCTGAATCATCTGCGGATGCTTCAGAATTAGGAATACAAAGATTAGGTGGATCTATACAAAATTCAGGTGCAGGTACTTTAGAACCTGATTTTGGTGGATTAACAAGAGATGAATTTTATAATAGTGATAATGGTAAAAAAAGTAAATTAGGAAATTTCTTTAATGATGTTAAATCAAAAGGAGGGACTTTCCTTAATAATTTTAGAATATAATATATGCCTATAAGAACATCATACGGACAAACAAAACTAGATTCAAATAAAAAAAGGTATTATAAGGCATTAAAATATCCTGATATACCTTTATCTATAAATGATATCTATATAATAACAACAAGTGGAGATAGATTAGATTTACTTGCAAACCAATTCTACAAAGATGTGGATTTATGGTGGATTATTGCTACAGCTAACCCTAATATTGTAAGACGTGATAGTTTTAACTTAAAAGGTGGATTAGAATTAAGGATACCAGCTGATAAAGATGAAATTATACAAAGTTTTTCAGAATTAAATGAATAAGTTATGTCTATTTTTAAAGAAACCTTACCTAAATTTATAATAGATCAATTAACTATTAGAGAAGCTATAGTTAAGATGGGTAATAATGTAACCCCCGACGCTAATGGTCGTATGCCTTCTTCTAGAACAGCAAGCCCCCGAGTAACATTAAAAGGTAGTGAGAAAAAAATTACAATAGATTCTAGTGCATTTTTTACAAATGCTATTTCTAAACAATGTGTATTAAGAATGAGTTCTGGGGTTGATGTAAAACCAGGAACTTTTCCACAATTTCCTAATGAACCCACAGGAGTTAAATTAGCACAAAGATTTGTTTTAGAAGGTGGAGTACCCACAGAAGATCTTATTAAAGTTAAAGATGAAGACAATAATACTAGAGAAGTAAGAGTTCCTAGAGGTGGGTTTGCAAAAGGTAAAGGATCGGCATATGGTGATAGTAGAATAAGATCATCAGCACGAGATGGTTTTGGTATAGTACCAATGCCAGGAATTACAGATGCTAATATTAGAACCAAAACAGCTTATGGTTCTTTAAGAGATGCAAAAATAAATTTTGTTTGTCATAATAGAGACCAATTAGAAATTTTAGAATTACTTTATATGAGACCAGGTTATCCCGTTTTACTAGAATGGGGTTGGTTACCTTATATTAATAATGATGGTAGAAGAGAAAACTTTTTTCCCTATATGAAAGAATGGTGGGAAGAAAATACTACTATGGATCAAATTAATGAAAAAATTATTAAACAAAAAGAGCAATCAGGGGGTAATTATGATGCTATGAATGGGATCGTAAAAAACTTTGAGATAAAAGCTAGAGCTGATGGGGGTTACGATTGTTCATGTGAGTTAATCTCGATGGGAGAAGTGCTAGAAGGTCTTAAAAGCAAAACAGGTGAGGATAATGACATAGGATATAGAACACGTAAGGAAGGCGCCCCTATGGACACTTTTTTATATTATTTAGCTATATTAGAACAAATAGCTACAGGAGAAGGTATTCCTGAAACGTTTTTACCTGCTGTAGAAAGAATTATAGAAGAAATAATAATTCCTAAACAAGAAGATAAATCTGAAGAAGCAAAAACCCAAGAATCAAGCGAAACCCAACCTACAAATGATAATATCAACACTGAAGATGCAACAGCTGATAATAAAATTACACTGGATGAATGGTTTAGTCTTAATCTTACCCAAAGAAAAGAAGTAGCCAAAATATTTTCAACAGACGTAGATAATTTATTTAAAAGCATATCAGAAAATGCACAAAATGGTGGAGATGGTTTAGAATTACCACCCCCATCTTTACAAAATATTGAACCTCTTGATTATGGGGCACTTTTAGAAGAAAATAATGCGGGGGGTGGGCTTAATAGTTTAGATAGAGCTACAAACCAAGCAGGAACAGCCGGTGGTTATGATCAAGATGTTCAAATAGAAAAACAAAAACAAGAACTAGAATTTGAAGCTAATAAACCAAAAACTACTACTACTAAAGGATATGATGTAGATAAAATATTTGCTCCCTTTATAGTACGTAAATCTGATACATTATTTCCTAATACCCCTGGTGTGGGAGGATTAGGTGTAGGTAATTATATAGGTGTTACATGGGATTTAGTAGTAGAAATATTTAACCATTTTATAGTACCTAAAATAAAAGAGAATGCTGTAACTTCACCAAAGAAAACAGCAGAAATATTAAATAATGAAGGTAAAAATGTAAATATAAAAGAAAAATCACCTGAACCTTTAGTAAAATATACATATTACGAAAAAAATACAAATAAATATTTAACATATAGTAAAGTAACATTTCCTACAGGTTTTAAAGCTGCTGCAAAAGATGTAACTACTTTAGGAGAAACTATGGATGTAGATTCAGCTGTTTTATTAGGAAGTTCTTTAGATAAAAGTGTATGTTTACTTCCCCACCAGTTTGGAAGAACAAATAGTTATTTACCCGCCCCAAAAATAACAGAGGGACTAATAGGAGTATCAGAAGCTGAAATCTCAGAATATAGTATAGGTAAAACATGTTTAAATATAGAGTATTTAATAGATACTTATTTAGCTATGTTTTATGATAAAGAAGGAGTAACAGATAAATTTAATTTTCTAGATTATTTTAAAAAAATATGGGAACAGGACATAAATAATGCTTGTGCAGACCAACATAATTTTATAATAAATGTAGATCCCCAGAGAAATAATAGGATAAGAGTAATAGATTACGATATACAAACATTAGATGTTAAAGTACCTATTAAAATAGATAAAAAAGGAAATAAAACCCCAGCCCAATTTACAGGTATAAGAGCAGAAGATGTATATGAATTTAAAATCCAAAGTAATGAATCTATAGTAAGAGATTTTAATTTTAATACTAGTATACCCGCAAATATGGCTAGTATAATTTCAATAGCAGCAGGGGCCCCAAATGATGTATCTGCATTAGATGAAGTTAGTTTTGCTGCTTTTAATAAAAATATAAAATCAAGATTTACTATTATAGAAGATACTAAAACCCCAGAAGATTTTAAAAAAGAGTTTGATAAAGAAGTTTCAGATTTAAAAAAGAATATGAAAAGGCTACTTACTTATTTTAATGAAATGTATCAAGATAACTCCCATAATGATAGTGGAGAATCAAGTGGCCCCTCATTAAATGGTGCTAAAGATATAGTTAGAAGAATGGAATCTTTAATTTTTAAAGTAACTAGTAGAGATTATGGTGGGAAAAATCCAACTTATAGAAGAGATAAAGTAACTAACCCAAGTAAATCTGCTATAATTCCTTTAAGATTTAATGCTAAAATGGATGGAATAGCAGGAATGGTAATAGGAAATGTTTTTAAAGTAGACAAAACAAGATTACCTATGGGATATCAAAGAAAAGATATAGCTTTTATTATAACAACAGAACAACAAAATATTACACCAGGTCAAGATTGGACTACAGATATTACAGGTCAATTAATGTTATTAGATTTAGAAAAAGAAAGAATAGAATTAGATGGTGAATCAGTACCACCAATTGATATTAAATTAGTTGAATTAACTGATCAACAACAACAAGTAATAGATAAATTAAATGTAACTCCAGGTGTTAAAGAAATATTCACAGAATTTATATTAGAAGTAGAAGAAACTACACCTTATTCAGTTCAACTTAATAGTGGGTATAGAGACTTTACAGATCAATTAAATAAAAGAGAAAGATGGGATGATGGAGATAAACAAAATTTAGCAGTTAGACCAGCAGCCCCAGGATTATCTTTACACCAATATGGATTAGCTATTGACATGAATCCAGTACATGAAAATGGTACAACAATAATGTCTACTGATAGTGATGATATATGGAAAGCAACAGGGATAATAGATATAGCCGATAAATTAGGTTTAAGATGGGGTGGTAGGTTTAAAACAAGAGATGCCATACATTTTGACTTACCTAAAGTAGGAGGTTATGTACACCCTAATATGAAAAATAGGTTACTACCTTATGTATCAGGTCAAACTTTTGGATTCCTTACACCTGCAATGATTGAAAAAGATGGGAAACTTACAAATGTTTTTAAAAGAAAAATTAAAAATGTACAAGGTAACCAAATAGATTTTACTGATTTTAATTACGAAGAATTACAAGGAAAAATTGAAGAAAAAGATAAACGTCAAGAAGAACTTGAAAGACATGTTAAATTAAATCAAAACCCTGCTTTTGGTCCTAAATATTAATTAAATGACTTATATACCTAAATCAAAATTAAATATTAAGACAACTAACGGAAAGGAGTTTCGTTCAGTACAAACTAAAAAAGCATATGTTGGGAAATATATGCAACTTAGTAATGGTAAACTTTTAATAGGTAGTGATCCCTTAAATCCTGGTGGCGAGTTAGAACCACTATCCCCACCATCTAATAATTTAGGTTTTTCAGCCGATGTAAGACTTCATCAAATTTTAAAACCTGAAATATCATTAAAATTAAGTAAAGTAAAAGATATACCTTTTACAAAAAATACACCCACAGAAGATGATTATGTTAAAGGGTATTTTATAAGATATTTTGTAAAAAAAGCTAATCAAAATACTTTTTATAAAGAAGTTTCTAAAAAAATATATGATTCTTTAAAAAAAAGAAAATCAGAATATGATGTAAATTTATATCAACCAGGTCAAATTAAATGGGCAATAAGAGGAAATGTTAGAAACATTAATAAAAGTTTATTATTAAAAGCAGAAAAAAGATACCCTAATTTATCTCTTTTATATCCTAAATTAGATGAATTTAATAGAGCAGAAATAGTAAATAACCAATTTGCTAGACAAGGGGAATTGTATTATAAAAATGAACCTGGTAGAGAATATATAGGTCCATATCACATTCACCCTACAAAAGGTCCTATGGTAGGGGCATTTCATAAAAATACTCCACATGATAGATTAATATTTGCTGAAGATTTAGTTAGAGAAAATAACGAAATACAACCAACCCAACCAACCCCAACATCTACTTTACCTGAAGGATTTATTGATATAAGTAATACACCTTATGCGGACACACCAACCCCTTCTACTCCGAGTACCTCTACTACTCCAAGTGTCCCTTCTACTCCTTCTACTCCTTCTGGTGGTGGAGGAGGTGGCTATTAGAAATATTTTTCGTACATTCCTAAGGTATGTTCTACCTTATTGAAACAAAAGACCAATTAGATAAACTCAAATCAAAATTTGAGCCAATAATGTATCTTGAATTTATTCAGGGTAATGACAACACACACCCTATACTTGCGGAAATCATCGCAATATACCTGAATATAAACAATACAGGTTACATTATACCAATCAACCACTTAGAATGTATCAATTGGAATATAGACGAGATTTTAGATTTGCTTAAAGATTATAATTTTAGAGTTTTAGATAAGAAAAGCAGCTTACATGCGGCCCCACAACTATCTTATACGGATATACAACATACCATACCTCCTTTAGACAAACATACAACACAAGCACACACATGGTATTACCGTAAATTCCCGCAAACTAAAGTGAATAAAATGATACCTATTG
>VMHT01035662.1_pt1 | contig 17801 bp, 24 predicted proteins | sample 4693611 | NCBI WGS metagenome assembly VMHT01 (sample SAMN12280063, study PRJNA550983) | marine metagenome | isolation source: seawater sampled from same location over 5 years 0.02-0.2 micron viral filtrate | place: USA: collected off the coast of southern California halfway between the port... ...
ACAAACAGTGCTAGTTGGGCCGAGCAAACAGATGTTACAGGTCTGACCAACACGGTAGCGACAAACAGTGCTAGTTGGGCCGAGCAAACAGATGTTACAGGTCTGACCAACACGGTAGCGACAAACAGTGCTAGTTGGGCCGAACAAACAGATGTTACAGGTCTGACCAACACGGTAGCGACAAACAGTGCTAGTTGGGCCGAACAAACAGACGTGACGGATCTCACATCTAATTTCAGTAATATATCTAGTGTAGTTACCACAAACAGCGCGAGTTGGGCTGAACAAACAGACATAACAGACATAACATCGGAATTATCACAAGTAACGACAACTATTGCTACAAACAGTGCTGGTTGGGCTGTTCTTGACAATCAAGGTAAACTGGTTGAGAGTCAAATACCAGAATTAAGTATAACACAAACATATACTGTGCAAAATGCTGAAGACGTATCTTTATTAAATCCTGCAGAAGGACTGCAGCGAGGTGATATAGTTATCGTTACAAGTATGTATGATAATTTGATTGCAAAGCAGGATAATCCAGCAGGTACATATGATTCAACAACAAAAACATATTCTGGATATAGCAAACTCGCTCGCCCATCTGCTTATGTAACATCTGTTAATGAGATGTACGGTAATGTTATTATAGAATCAGATAATATTTCTGATCAAGATAACATCAACAAATGGACTACACAGCAGGATATAGACAGATGGAATGCATCAGTCAGTGTTACTGGAAGTGCAATGACTGGTGATCTTGATACATCTGCAACATACATGTCAGGAGGCACACCTTTACATGATATTTTTTCAACTGATGCTAATATCAATGGTGATTCTAATATTACTGGTACACTTAATGCAGGAGCGATATCAAGTGATAGTTTTATAACATCCGGACAAACGGGTATAACACAGGATGTGAACATAGGTGGTCATGTATTAAGGATTGTTAATGGATTGATTGTTGATATTACAGATGAATGATAAGAATCAAACGGATGTCAAACCTTTAAGTTCGTTCTATAGTACTAATTTAAGTCCTATAGTCAACTCATATGAAAAGTTAGCAACTAGAATAGCATATACATTGGGTTACCCGCAGATTAATATTGAAGCACATCAAAACCAGGTGTTTGATAATATTAGCATTGCTATCGAGATGTTTAGTAAATTTGCTGGTTACACTGAAGAGCTCTTAACATTTAACTCACAATTATATGAACCCGGAAGGGGTATGAGAATGGATGTATTATTTACAGCAACGGAACAATTGAAAAATACCGCTCCAGCTGACGATAACACAATGTTTGATAAATCATTATACGAGATCGGTACGAGTACTATCGGGTCAAGTCCAACAAACTTTGCTGTATCGTATGAGAATGGACAACCTAATATGAAGGGGTATGATTATCTGACAGGTGATTATCGCAAAGTAGTTGATATATTTGCTTTTGAAGAAGGAAGTTCCAGTGGCATAAACACATTATTTACAATTGAACAGACACTCGCACAACAAACATATTTTAGTTACGCGCTCGGTAAATATGGTTTTGATTTAATCAGCTGGTTCACTTTAAAGAACTGGTTAGATATGAGACGTAAATTACTTTCACAAGACTACTATTATAGGTTTGATGATAGATCACAAACAATGTATCTTACACCTGAACCTAACACTGGAAGCTCTCGCTCTAGCTTTTATGGTATTGTGGGTGCGTATGTTGAGAGACCAGTACACCAACTAGTAAGCGAACCGTGGGTGTATCAATACGCTCTCGCGCTAACAAAAATAAATATTGGTCGCATTAGAGGTAAATATAGCGGTACAAATTTATTTGGCGGTGGGGCACCAAATTATTCGGAGTTATTGTCAGAAGGTAATGCAGAGAAAGAAAAGCTGGAAACCAGATTATATGAAGGTGTACCAGGTTTCGGTGACGGACAACCACCTTTATTCTTTGTAGGATGATACAACCAAATTACACCTATAAAATAAAAAAGATCGTCAAAGTAGTTGATGGTGACACTGTAGACGCATTAATTGATCTCGGTTTTCACACATATGTACATAAGCGTATACGTTTGTATGGTCTTAATACTCCGGAGTGTAGAACGAGAGACAAGGAAGAGAAAAAACGAGGATTAGCCGCGAAGAAAAGAGTAAAAGAATTGTTAAAATCTAAAGAACTATATGTGTTGTCACACGGTGTGGGTAAGTTTGGGAGAGTTTTAGGGGAGCTGTTTGACGGTGAGAGCAATATAAATGACACTCTTGTTAATGAAGGTCATGCTGTTAAATACTTCGGAGGCAAAAGAAATTAAAAAGAAACCATATAAAAAATATAAAGAGTTTAGACAAGGTGTTTACAAGCCAGTAAACAACTTAAAATACAAAGGAGCAAAACATCCTCGATATTTAAGTAGCTGGGAACTTAAATTTTTTAAATGGTGCGATAGAAATCCTTTTGTTGAACAGTGGTCTAGTGAGAGTGTACACATACCATATATTTCACCTGTTGATGGAAAGATGCATAGGTATCTAGTTGATAATACTGTACATATCAGAGAAGGTGATAAGTTAGTTAAGTATCTAATTGAAATTAAACCCAGTAAACAGACTAGACCTCCTACAACACATGGTAATAAAAAAAGATCAACATTAGTTTATGAATCAGCACAATGGAGTGTGAACCAAGCTAAATGGACCAGTGCTAGAACATGGGCTAGAAAAAATGGCTATATATTTCAAATTGTAACAGAGAAAGATTTTAACCTATTCGTACGATAGCCCTTGGAAAACAACATTAAAACAATAAATATTAACGATATGCACGCTAACCTACTAGTTGAAACAGCTGACCCGTCTGAATTTGAATATATTATTGAGGAAAAAAACTCTAAATCAGCACCAAATATTTATATTAAAGGTCCTTATGCTATGGCAGAAGGTGTTAATAAAAACAAGAGAAGCTATTGCCCTCAGGAGATGGCTGTAGAGGTAAAGCGATACACAGAGCAAATGATTAATACCAAACGAGCACTAGGGGAGTTAAATCACCCAACAAGTGCAGATGTTGATCTCGAACGAGCATGCCATCTTGTCGAAGAGTTATCTCCAGCATCTAATGATGCTAATGTATATATTGGCAAATCTAAAGTGTTGTCGACACCAAGTGGTTTAATTGTTCAATCATTAATACGTGATGGGTGTAGTGTTGGAATGAGTACACGCTCGCTAGGTAAACTTGTACCAATGGAAGATAATAGTGATGTAAGTCGTGTAAAAGATATGAGACTTGTTGCGATTGATTGTGTAGCAGATCCGAGCTTTGGTGAAGCCTTTGTTAATGGTATTCTAGAGAGCAAACAGTATGTATTAAACAGTTACGGGCAATATGTAGAAGCTTATGATAAACTCGAGAGTGGTTTGAGTAACTTACCTAAAAAAGACGTAGAACAATACATTAAAGAGAGTATTATGACATTTTTAAACACAATTAAAACTAAATAATATATTATGAGTAAAAGAATTTCTAATGAACAAAGTAAGCAAATTGTAAAATTTATACATCATCTAAGTGATAAAAATTACGCTGAGGCTAATAAATCACTACAAAAAACAATAGAAAATAAACTGATTGACAGAATAAGTCAGTACAAAGACATAAATATCTTTAAACAATGAGTGAGAACCAAATAACAGAACAACTTAAAAAGGTCGCATCTGACGTGCTTTCAGAAGAGGTACTTTCAGAGATTGAGGCAGCCTTCAATGAATCAGTGCAAACTAAGGCAGATCAATTAGCTCAATTGAGAGTTGATAAGGCACTTGTTGAGCAAGATGAAGAGCATGCTATAAAGCTAGAGAAATTGCTAGAAGCTATAGACAAGGATCATACATCAAAGTTAAATAAAGTAGTTGAAGCGATTGACAAAAATCACACAACGAAACTCAAGAGTATTGTCGAGAGATTTAAGACTGAAATAGATGGTGACGCGAAGATGTTCAAAGAAGGTCTCGTGACAAATATAAGTGATTATCTAGATCTATATATCGAGAAAAACTTACCAGCGGAAGAGATTAAAGAAGCTGTTAAGAATAAACACGCGATCGGGATTCTTGAAAATTTACGCAAGTCGTTGAGTATTGATAAAATCATGGCTACAGAATCTGTCAGAGAAGCTGTTATTGATGGTAAAAAACAAATCGACGAAGCAAGCAGCAAAATAAAGACTCTAGAGGAGCAAAACAAAACATTACAACTTAATCTGGGTGTCAAGGAAGCTAATCTCGCGATTGATAGATTGACTGAAGGTCTACCAGCTACAAAAAAGCGGCACATGGCTAAAGTGTTTGATGGTAAATCAGCTAAATTTATAAACGAAAATTTTAAATATACATTGGATATGTTCGAGAAAAGCGAGAAGGATAAGCTCGAAACTCTCAAAGAGCAGGCGACTGAAACAAAAAGTGTTGCAGACCGTCCAGTTAGTGAGACTAAGAAGGTTGTTCAGGAGAGTGTTGAGAAACAAATCGAACAAACAGATCCAAACAATAAACAAGACAGAAAACTTTTTGATAACTACATGGGGGAATTAACCCGGTGGTAATCTGTTGAGGCAATATAGCCTGAGTAATATAGGAAAACATTAGAATAATGTCACAGGTAAAACCCGCACAATCATATATCGATCAAGAGCGCGCAAGCGTACTCCTTGAGAAATGGGCACCGGTCCTTAATTATAGTTCTGACAATGTCAAAGCTATTGATGACGACCACTCTCGTTTGAACACCGCGATCCTCTTGGAAAACCAAGAGACATGGTGTTTGAAAGAGAACTCCTACGCAGGAAGTGCTTTAGGTGGAGCCTCCAATTTTGGAGGAATTACTGCACCAGGAGGTCCTGGAGATGCATACGCCACAGGCGATCATCGTCTCCCCAAGATCTTGATACCAATGATTCGTCGTACATTCCCTGAACTTATCACTAATGAGATCGTAGGCGTTCAACCCATGAGCGGTCCTGTTGGACTCGCTTTTGCGATGCGTTACAAATATGAGACAGATAGTCTTGGTTCCACTGGAATCGACGGACATACATCTGGTAAAACTCAAACAGGTAACGACGGACAGCCCCGTACAAGCGATGCACAAGAAGTTGGATATCAACTTCTTGACACTCGTTTCACAGGTGCTAGTTCTGCTGACCTCGGTGGTTCCGAATTCGACAGTATTGGAGAATTCGTTGCTGAAGATGGCGGTATCGCTAAAGCGCTCAAGGATTATGAGCTTACCGGTAATATTCCACAGATGGTCGTCTCTTTTGAGAAGACTGCTGTTGAAGCTGGTACTCGTAGACTTGCAGCTCGCTGGAGTGTAGAACTTGAGCAAGACCTCAAGAACATGAACGGTATTGATATTGACACTGAATTGACAAACGCTATGTCGTATGAAATTCAAGCCGAAATCGACCGTGAAATGCTCATGAGAATGGTTCAAGTAGCTGCTAACAATGCTGCTGGTGGTAAAGGTGTAAGCACCTGGAGCCCAGCTAGTGCTGATGGCCGTTGGATGGCTGAGCGTAATCGTGACCTGTATGCCAAGATCATTGTTGAAGCGAATCGTATCGCTATCCGCAATCGTCGTGGTGCTGCTAACTTCTTAGTTGCAACACCTCGTGTTTGTGCGATTCTTGAAATGCTCCCTGAGTTTCAGTGGATGCAGGTTCAAGGCAGTGTGAACACCCAACCAGTAGGAATTGCTCGTGTTGGAAATCTTGGTGGACGGTTTAACGTTTATCGCGACACACGTACTGAAGCTCAATACGAAGATGGGAAAAGATCCCAAGGACGTCTTGAGTACATCCTCTTAGGATATAAAGGACCTGAGTTTTACGACACAGGTATCATTTATTGTCCGTACATCCCAGTGATGGTACAGAGGACAGTTGGTCCTAATGACTTTGCCCCACGCGTTGGTCTTTTGACCCGCTATGGTGTTGTTGACAACATCTTTGGAGCAGAGCTTTACTACCACGTGATCGTCATTAAGAATCTCGGTGATTCGTTCACACCCGGCACTCAGTCGGTGTACTTCGGATAATTGTAACAGATATCTCAACAGAGCTGGTGAAATGATACATCCAGCGATAAAACTTTTTTTTCGACTCTTACAGGTGATGCTGAAGAGTCGTTTTTTTTGTCTCTATTGCTTGGATGTTTTTGTATGCATCACAAATGGATCCACAAGATCTTGACACTCACGAGCAATTAACGCAACATTAGACGCTCTAACCGGATTGATATCAATACCTCCACGTCTTGCATATAAACATGTCACAACAAGTTCTTCTGGTGATAGAGCATCATATAATCTCTTATATACAGTCTCGCAAATCTCTTCGTGGAAGTGACATTCATCTCTAAACGATACGATATACTTCAGTAAACTCTCACTAGTTACATGTGTCTGACCTTTATACATTATATAAATATCGCCCCAGTCTGGTTGGCTTGTAACACGACAATTGCTTTTTAGTAGACTACTATGCCACCTCATCTCACTCGAACTCACACCGTTTTTATTATCTAATTCTTCTAACTCTAACAACTCTGGTGTCTCGCTATATGTTTCTAGCACCATATCTCCTAATTGCTCTTGTGTAAACATATTCTCTAAGGTAGTATATGCATATGGGTCAAGCACTTGATCTCCCTTAGCTATGAAATTAGCTGGCTGTGTATGTACATGTACAGTTGTTTCTAGTAAAGCAGAAAGGTCTTCCTCTGCCTTCTGGTCAATAAAATTCAATACATCCACCGGTTGTTCACCACATCTGTACATATTGAATGAATTAAAATATAATTTGATGCTTTTACTCTCAACAATAAATTTACTATTACTCGGATAAACCACTTTAGCCACACCCGCAACCGGCATGCCATTATTTGTCAATGCACTAACCTCATATGCATTCCATGTATCATATCCTACAAAAGGTAGATCATCATCTGATATATTCAGATGCTTCCTATTATTTGATCTAGGCTCACTAACCAACAAACCAGGATCATATTGATCCTTATACTCTGATGTTTGACCCAGGTGTTTAGATATTCTCGAATTGTCTAATGTCGTTGTTTTCATATTGTATGTTTTCTAAAATTGTTTCCATCCTATCCTCAACTGATCCAGATAATCTCACAAGCTTGTCAATCCAGTAATAATCCTGTGCGAATAAATCTTCATATCTATTGATAATATCTTGTCTGAAAGACCGGTCTGTACTGCGAGTGCCATCATCAACTAACATTACATCTTCTGGTTGAGTATAAAATATCACATCCAGCTTATCAACCAAAACATTTAATAAATTACATGCGTAGGTTGTTACCCATTCGCTCACTAAGCCACGTCTTGCCAAGCATGATGTATACACATATCCATCAAGTATACATCTATCTAAAACACAATTAGTATCATCATAGCTAGTATGGTTGTTCAAATGCTCGTTCAGTATAAATAGTTGAGTTATATCATTACCATCTAGATTAATCGAATGGCCGGCTTTTTTTACTTTACGTGTAACTTCATCAACATAACTCCAGCCATCAGTAAGATGTTTTTTACACTCAGTTAACAAGGTTGTCTTGCCTGTGCATTGAGCTCCTGTAAATCCAATTAACATAACAACATTATAACATATACAAAATATGATGTCAACTAATCTTTTGGAAATTTAATCCGGTCATCCATTTTCTTTTCAGCTGGAAACGCATCTACATCATGAGCTTTCCTCTCTGTATGCATAGCACATAGTAAATTCCACACAACAGCTGCAGCATGATCTTCGTCATCTTCACATCTCCACCAAGCTTCTAAGTGACGATGTGCACAGTCGTAATACACACTGAGTGGCATGCCTTTCATCCAGTTGTTCTCACCGTACTTTTCAGCGCCATCCAGATATCTTTTCATCACACGCTTTAATTCCTGTTGTGGTACCAAGCTCATGCGTAGTTTACCTTCACCGGTATCACGTTGCGCACCGGTATCAAATTGTCTATTTTCGTCCTTCATTAATATCTTTTGCGTCTTGATGTTGGTATCTTCTATCAAAAGTACAAATACCACAAATCATTGCTACCATTACAGAAAAAATACACGACCACTTACCGTCTGTTGCGAGAACAACTGCTATCCACATGTTAAAACAACAAGCGACAACTAATAGTTTGCCCTTCATGTTCAATGCTCTCCACGGCATCATTTGATAATGACACCTTTCTCACTCCACATATCAACCTCACATAATTTAAGGTGTTTCTTCTTACATGTGAATCTAACAACCTCGTTATCTTTATCTCTAACTCTAACCAAACATCTCGGTTCAATCTCCACACAATCTATTAAATCAGTACCGTTATGTTCTCCAGTAATATTCTCAGAAAATATTTCATCCGGATGGTGAAAGCTGATTATAACACCGTATTTTTTTAATCCAAAACGTTTATGACAAACAACATCACCAATCTCAAAATGCTTCTTTTGTAATATTGTTGATCTTATATCAACATGCTTACAATATTTGGAATGTATTGATCTACGCTTATAGTTATGATTCATGTCGACAATACATCTCAATCGTTTATCGAGATTTATAATTTCATAGCGTTTACTAATATTGTTACCATAAATGCCAACTACCTCTCCAAATCCAACACGCCGCGGCACCTGCTCTTTGTATTTAATATATGAACCTACATCGATAGGCACATCATACAAAATTTTAAATCTACTCAACATCACTATATATGTAGTTTACGTACATATCTACACTCTCTTGTATCGCTTTATCCTGTGCTCGTGAAACAGATCGTTCATATTTGGCAATCGGATCACTTAGCTCATCAAAAAAGGACATAGCATCATGACCTTCAATATTGATGTCTACTCTGATATTATGATCCAATGTTATATGGTGTTCGGTTTTGATTGTAGCGCAGGATGTTAGGATTAATATTTTTAATATAATCGTAAGGCTAATAATTCTCATCAATGGATAGGTTAATAAAATCTATCCATAATTCTGTAGCCATTTGATGTAAATGGCAACTTAATGTACTTGTACCGGAGAAAGTATTTTTTGTAGATCTCTCTATTATTACTCTACCATCATCTACTTTAGGTGTAACATGGTGTATAACACATCCAACTCTATCATATTTATCCGGGTCCGGGCATTCGAAAACTCTACGTTGCGGATCCGCTCCTTTTAGTTCCGGGTATTTCGTTATCAACCCCGGATGTAAATTATATACTATGTAATCTTTACATATCATTTTAGGTAACACTCTCATCCAACCATGTAACGTCACAATAGAGTCTGACCAAATCACACGGTCATAATCCTCTTTGTCCGGTCTATCTTTGACGTACATAATATCTGTTTTGCTTAGTAGCTTCTTGTTTATTGATTTATCACCCGGTTGTTTGTTGGTTATAACACGATCAGGAAATCTACCTATATTCTTAGATATATTGTATATCTCATTACCTGTGTGACTGAAAAACGCCACCCATTTTTTATTTTCAAATAACATCTTATCTTCTTAGTATTTTTTTAAACATTTTAGTATTATATTCTAAATCATCTATCTGATCATCAGTCATCTCATGGTCGATCAGATCAGCCAGAAGTGTTTTAGGTTTGTGTTGTAGACCTAGATCATCATTATATCTATAACCCTTAATGGCTGCAACTACCGGATTGCTCGTGTCACAACTTTTTATATTGTGTATGTTGTTATCAACATACCATCTAAACTCATTTGCGAGACTACAACCTAGTAAATGGTGTGGTTTATCCCATCTCCAGATACCTTCGTCTATTAACTGTCGAATGAATCTAATTCTTCCAGATCTCATCTTGGCTAATACTGGTGGATCAGACGAGTTGGCGCAATAACCAGTGTGTTGATAATAAGAATAATCGAAACTTATCGCGACATACTCGGCGTTATCAGACATAAATCTATAACACTCGACCAGGTCGTTCCAGTCTTTACCTTGCACCACTCCTATTTTGAGAGCACCATCTCCTAATGCATGACTATTGTCAGTATATTGCAACATCCATCTGTTCCATGCATCACATGTGGCTTCACAATCTTCTAATACATCAGGTACAATATAATAATTAGGTTTCAATTTATCAATCCATCCACAATATTTTTTAGGGTCAAACGCTTTTTTTAATTCGAAAATACTATTATCCAACAACACCGGTGTATCAGAGCAGCTACGAACATTTTTAAAAAACTCATAGTAACGTGGATGAGTCTCAAACAGATGTACTAATGCATATGCATAATCATTGTAAGATAGAGAATGTTCCAATATGGAGATTGGACTTTCATGTGACACTTCAATAAACATACTATTATTATAAATGATTGTGTTGCATATGTCAACAATAAAGATTATAATTTATTAAATAATTTATGAACATGAATGAACAACCAGAGCTTTCAGTAGGGGGCAGGAGGGTCATGATGCATGCTAAGAAATTAGCAAGGGAGTACCAACATGATTTTATCACGACGGAACATGTGCTTTTGAGCATCATGGAGAGTGATCGAGTACCTAAAGGTATAAAGATAATGCAGACAGTACATCAGATAGATATTGAAGGCTTTCGATCATTTGTTGTCTCAAATCTTGGAAAATACAAAGGACCTAAAAAACCAGATTTAAAAGAGATTGAACCAAGTGCACGGATGCTCAAGATGATATCATATGCTAGCTGTATCGCTCAAGAAATGGATGCTAATCTGGTTGATATAGACCATCTATTGCTGAGTATACTTGTCTGTGATACAGGCAGTGGTAACAATCTTTTCAAATTGAAAAATATTGATGTCGATGTGTTGTATGAAGATATTTACTCACGCGTGAGCTCCAAGAAAGCATTGAACAGAAAGAGAACTAAACATACAGCGGCACAAGGTAGTTCATCAGATGCGGATGTATTTGGTGATCATACAGAGAGTGTGTTAGAAACATATGCGAGCAACTTAACAAAGCAAGCAAGTAAAGGTGAAATCGATCCGGTGATAGGCAGGGAAGAAGATGTACAATCCATGATCGAGGTACTGAGCAGACGAACTAAAAATAATCCTGTGTTAATAGGAGAGCCTGGTGTTGGTAAGACAGCAGTTGTAGAGCTGTTAGCTCAGAGAATAGCTAAACAAATAGTACCTAGTAATCTGCGTAACAAACAAATATACACATTAGATCTCGCTCAACTAGTGGCTGGTACGATTTATAGAGGACAATTTGAAGAGAGATTGAAGGAGGTTATCAATTACGTACAATCTCATAAAGACATAATATTATTCATTGATGAATTACATACACTTGTAGGGGCAGGTAGTACAAGTGGTAGCATGGATGCTAGTAACATATTGAAACCAGCTTTAGCGAGAGGTAAATTGAGCTGCATAGGTGCGACAACAATACAAGAGTATAAAGAGCATATCGAGAATGATGGTGCGTTGGATAGGCGTTTTCAATCAATTTTAGTGGATGAACCTACAACTACAGACACAATAGAAATACTCAGAGGGATTAAAACTAAGTATGAAGAGTTTCACAATGTTAAATACAACAAAGGTGTGTTGACAGAAATTGTCAAACTGTGTTGCAGATACATGACTGACAAGAGATTTCCAGACAAAGCAATAGATATACTAGATGAAGTTGGAGCTCGGGTCAAGATCGAGCGATACAAAACTAATGATGTTGAACAATTGATGGAGCAAATCGAGAACACTATCAATTACAAAAACAAATGTGTTGAAAATCAGGAGTTTGATCTTGCTCTTGCACATAGAGACACTGAATTTGAGTTGTGTGATCGGCTAGATGATCATATCAAAGAGCAGGAATTGATAGAGCAACGTAAAGCTCGACCGATCCGGATTGAACTGAGTCAGGTACGTGATCTGATAAGCAACCGGTCCGGTGTGCCAATCAGTTCACTAGAGCAAGACGAGTCGTTAATGCTCAGAAAATTATCAAGTGAGATGAAACGACATGTTGTAGGTCAAGATGATGGTATTGATCGAATATGCAACGCTGTGAAACGCAACAAAGCTGGTGTGAGCGATCCAAACAAACCAATATGTTCACTATTATTTTTAGGACCCACAGGTGTTGGCAAGACACATCTTGCAAGAACACTAGGAGAACAGATGTTTCATGATGGTAGCTTCAAGCAATTCGACATGAGTGAGTTCAGCGAGAAGCATAGTGTGAGCAAGTTGATAGGCAGTCCACCTGGTTATATAGGTTTTGGTGATGGAGGTGATCTGACTGAGTTCGTGCGGTTCAACCCGTATAGTGTGTTGTTATTTGATGAGATCGAAAAGGCTCATCCGGAGGTGTTACAGCTGTTCCTGCAGATATTCGAGTATGGTCAATTGACAGATAGTGAAGGATTGGACGTCAATTTCAAGAACACGATAATCGTGATGACAAGCAACATAGGAGCACATCGTTTCGAGAAGCTCAACGGTGTGGGTTTCGGTGCTGCACACACAGACACACAAGCTGGTGTGATAGAAGAGTTGCGCAAGATGTATGCCCCAGAGTTTCTCAACAGAATAGACGAGACTGTGGTGTTCAACAAGCTAGAAGACCAGCACGTGACACAAGTGGCGAAAATATTGCTCAAACAACTTAAAAACAATTTGAGAAGCAACATCAAATGTAGATTGATATTCAATGACAATCTTGTGAAACACATAGTCAAGTTGAATGATGATACCATGTATGGTGCACGACCGTTGAGACGATTGATAACAGAACACATCGAGACACCTCTAGCGGACTTGATAATCGATCACCCAGGTGATGTCCGGACGGTGCAAGTGACTATAGATCCGGAAACTGATCAAATAATTTTTGATGTGACTCACAGTATCTAGCCAGTTCATGTGCAACACGCTCCGCCACACGATCCACAAATTGTGGTGTGACCACTGGAGTGTCTCCGTATCTCAAATGATACTCTGTGACTGTGCGTAACAACAAATCTTCTTTGTAACACATGAGCAAGTGTCTCAGGTCTTGTTCGATTTGCTGTGTCATGCATGTATCATAACACACCGGACAGTTGGTTGTGTTGTTGGATCTGTTGATAGCGTACTGATCAAAGTAGTCAGACAATGAAAGTGTGAACCTCATTTACTAAGTATTTATATGGGACCCGTATTTAACACAATAATTGGCGCAGGTTTGAAGCTTGGTGTCAATTTGATCAACGCGTGGATCGAACAGAAACGCCAGGATCAGATGTTATTAGCAGCACGTGATGACAAGATGATCCGTGCGATGATGCAAAACCAGATGGAACAAGCCAATGATCCATTTGTGAAAAGCACCAGAAGAGTGTTGTTCATGTGCATCACGTTCACCATGTGCTTCTTGATGATCTATTACGCGTTGAATCCCAACATATCGTATGATGTGATCGTGCCACATGGTGAGAGTGCCAGATGGGGCATATTGAGCTGGGTGTTCGGAGGCAAGGATTGGGAGCTGGTTCAAATGACCGGTGGGCTGTTGCTCACGAGCTTTTTCGACTTGTGCTTCATGGTGATAGGTTTTTATGCCGTGCCCAGCAAGAGGCGTTGATGATCACTTGGCTTTGAACGTTTCTAACAGTTTGATCGTCACAGCATCACTGTCATCCAGATCGATTGGTGGTTCCACCGGCAGCTCCACAGTGTTTTGTGTGTCGGTGTCGGTGTATCCATACTCTCCATAGATCTCGTCATGATCAGCATCAGCATCAATCTCAAGTTCTTCTGGTTCCGGAGCCACCGGAGGAGTCCAGTCATCTGCTTCACGTTTGTAGATGTCCGTGAATATGATGCTGAGCAATTGTTGTGTATGCTCGTGTTGAGCTGCACGTGACACGAAGTCTTGTATGTCACTTGTGTCAAACTTTCCCACCAAGGATCCAATGGGATCGTGCAGGCTAGCATAGCATTTGTGTGGTATGTAATCGTTGGCCAGTGTGGCACAATCACGTATCACATAATAAGCGCTCTTGTTCTTGATCTCCACACCAGTGTCAGGTTTGTTCATGGCGATGTTGGCAAACTTCAACAAGTTACGCTCCTTGATCTTGCTGGTGGCAAGTATCTTGAGTTCGAATTCCATTATTTGGTCTTGCGAGTGGACTTGGCTGGTTTGTCCATCAGCTTGTCCATTTTCTCGTTCATCGTGGATATCACATCACTCATGCGTTTGATCTGAGCAGCATAAGACACAGCTTCAGCATTGTGCTTGAGCCGTGTGTTTTCTGCTTCCAATTCATCTAGTCGCTTGTACAATTCGTTGATTCTGTTAATTTCTTGTTGATTCATCATAATAATATATATAGCGCCGCAGGCGCTTCCGGTTGGAAATTGTGTTCAGGAGCCGCAGGCTCCCAACGCCGCTCACACGCGTCCGAGAGTGTTGACCGTTCACCCGGTCTGATCATCAGTGTCACGTGTTGGTGGGTGTTTCTTGGGGGACCATTTGGAACTGGCCCACGCGCTGGCGATGCTGGCAAACAGCACCAGTCCGATGATCATGCTGAATGTGGGTAACACACCTGGCTGATCTCCTATGAGACTTTGTCTCTCAGTGGCAGACAAGGTGCCATCCCCATCTTGATCAATTGTGGTGATTGGGATTGGTGTGGACTCTGTTGTGATCAGTGTGGATCTGTTTGTCTGCTGCGCAGGGTTGTTGGGATTGGTCACGGGTCTCAACACACACCCCACGAGCAACATGCACATGATGATTGACAACGCTCTCATATACTATATATACAACCCGGGCCTTATATGGCAAGGTTGGGGAATCGCGCGAAAAAATTTGGAGCATGCGTATCCCTTAAAACACGTGTTTGCATCTACACTATTGTTTCCTCGCACGCCCCTGTTCTACAGACACGGTTGGTCTCAGAGCCCGGTCATGAAAAAAGAACGGGGGCGCTTTTGGCAACCCCCGTCCTGGATCAGTTATGGAATGGAAAGTTACGCGTCAGGAAAGCATTTGACTCCTGATTCAGCCTCTGCCAGTTCACCTCGCAAATTGCTCAGCTGTACAGATAGCTTTTGTATACGTTCTACTAGATAGTTCTTGCGTCGTTCGTTGCTAGTTGGAGCAGCCTCTCTACTCACATACTCGGTTCTGAATCTATCGATGTTGTTGCCATACTTACGCTCGATCAGACCAGCCAAGTATTTGTGATAAAATTGTTTTGATTTGCCAGTCTTGACACATTGCACGTTGTAATTGTTCAGGTCGATGCTCACATCTTTACCTGCAGCGTTTTGAAGAGTGTAATAAGCTTTTGCTCGGCGACTTTTTTTGATTTGTTTTTCCATAACGTTTGATTGATTGATTGATTTAAAATGATATTATATGATCGATCGTGTGAATGCGCAACTAATTATCTGTTGAACAACTCACGCTTGCCTATGTAGGCATCAGCCTTTCCAGCTGCTGGTGTGAGATTGTCTGTCCTGACAATGGTGTATGGTGAGTGTTGTTTCACTCGATCCAATCCACTCTCTAATGATTGAACGAATCGTACTGCTGTTTGCAAGTCGTCGCAGTCGATCACTGCTGTGTTGTTGTTTAATATAGTGAACATAGTTTGGCTTTCCTTTCTGTTTGTTTGATCTCTTGTGCAAGATGATCGATCAGATCTTGTCTTGCGGTGCTGGGCCATCTGATGTTGGCTTCAGTGGCTTGTTGTCTTCTGTGTTGCAGCCGTTTGAGTCTTTCTCTGGCGTGGTACACATCACTTGTGAATCTCATCATATTGTTATATTAACGGTTTTGTTGCTCACCGGCAACTTTTTTGTTCTGCATGTCAGCTTCAATCAATTCTAACACTCGATCGAACAATTGAAACATCTCTTCATCTCGTCTCTCGCGGCGCGCCAGATCCCTCGCAAGTGCCACATGATCAGTCTGAACTGCTTGCGTTTCACTCTCAACTTGATGCAACACAGGTGTGATCTGATCTGCTCTTGTGTGCTCATTGACGAGATAGCCGGCCACAAACGCCAGCACTAGTGTGATTATGATCTTTTTCATGTTGGTTCAAACTTACAGCAAGTCGCGTAATTCCATCAATCCAGCCATCACTGGTGCGGTTTCTTCGGCTTCGCCGTCGTTGATATGATTGATCAGCAATCTGATCGCTTGTAATAATCGTTTCTCTTCCATATAATTGTATAATAAATGATCTTGTTCAAATGCGCAACTTATACTCGATCAAGGTGATGTGATTCAAATCCTAAGATCTCATCAGCAAATTGCACGTAATACTTGGTGAATTGTCTCATCGGAGCACCAGGAGCAGTGCGTCCTCCGCCGTTGTTGCGTATTCTGCCGTCTGCTAAACAGCTCACCGCAATCACGGTTCCAGTTGAACCGCAGAATCGCTGCTTCTTGTCACTCACCCAAGCATCTCCCTTGAGCACCTTGGCATTCACCTGTGCTTGATCTCCTCGTTTGAACTTGCAACGTGGGTTTTTCCAGCGTGCTGTGACGCGCGCTCTGATGTCATGTAATGTTTCGTACTTCATAATTGTATAATAACTGTTTCTAGTCGAACGCGCAACTTGTTCTTCAAACTAAACTCCTTCTCTTTCATTATTTGTAGAGGATGTCTGCAAATTGATGCTTGAGACTGTCATTCAAATCTTCATAAACAGCAATTCTGATGCCCTCTTCACCATAACTGTCGTAATCTCCACTTCTTTTGAGATCTGCTCTCATCTGATCCATCATGTAATTTATCAATTCTTTTAATCTTTCCATAATTGTATAATAACTGATTTTGTTCAAATGCGCAACTTAAAGCTCCACATACAAGAACTCTTCTCCCAACCAAACCACCTTATCACCCTTCTTGCACCTCTCCATATTTGATGAGAATTCAGCAATCTCCTGATCAGACACCTCCTCAATCTCATTATTTCCATCATACAAACTAATCACTAATATCTTTTTCATACACTCATTATAGGCTGATCACCAGAAACATGCAACTTTGCTGAAAAGTTGCGCATTATCGAACAAGTGCATATAATGATGTTATGATTTGGGAAACATACACATAAACACTTCAGCTCTCAAGTAAAGTTCAGGGCAGCTGATTGAATTTGGTGCAGGCCTATACTATCATGAATAGGGCGAGAACTGTTCTTATATAATTCAGCAACAGTTGGCAGATATAGAAATCACTATTGCTGCTGTTTTTGTGTGTGCAAATGTGGATACAATAAACCTGTCAACTAGTATAGGTTTAAATTTTTCAGTTTGATCCACCTATTGTTCCTCCTCCGCCGCCACACCAGTGATCGTGGCGAATTCCGACGAGTCCAAAATCTCCATGGGCACCACAGCAGTGTCAACATCCCACACCACCAACGTGCTCCTGGCCTCACCATGATCCAACGCACTAACATCATGCACATCTATAAGCTCCTGGATGATACGGTTGTGGGCAGCAGTCGGCACACGTAGGTGTTGTAGTCGGTCCCTTACTCGTAAGTAAAGAGGGTATCCAACATACTCACCCATCATCAGACTGTCAGCATCCCAGCTCCAGCCACTCACCGGAGTCAACCACATGGCATGGTCCTCGTCAGGTTCAGGCTCAGGCCCGCCAGGATTCATCCAGGCATCCAACCAATCGTCTGTTGT
>VMHT01116629.1_pt1 | contig 17798 bp, 26 predicted proteins | sample 4693611 | NCBI WGS metagenome assembly VMHT01 (sample SAMN12280063, study PRJNA550983) | marine metagenome | isolation source: seawater sampled from same location over 5 years 0.02-0.2 micron viral filtrate | place: USA: collected off the coast of southern California halfway between the port... ...
GAGTATCGTGAGTCAGGTTATGGATCCTGATTTCCACAACAAAACTCCATATTGGCTACTTTGCACCCGTCACGTTTCCCCACGAGGTCACTATCAAAAGAAATCGCAGGGGAAAAGAGATCTCGAAGATTATGGGCACCTGAACTACCGAAAAACAACCGAAGAGTTTGATGAATCAAGAGGTTACACAGCGTGTGTGTTTGGATGGAAGATGTTTTGTGATGAGGTAGGTCCCTTTGAAGAAAACGATTGCCGTGGCAATCTATACGATGCCGAGAACGGTCTGGGATATATTGGATATATGTGTACCATAAACGGAAAACCCTATCCCATCATCCATGATTGGGCTATGAGAACTCGTCTATATCACACTCACCCTAGACTAGGTAAGTTCGCAATAGATAAAACTGACGCGATCTACGATTATGAATCGTCACACCTGAAATGACGTAAACTAACATTTAATTTCAATCATTATATACAGAATCCAATAATCTCTTTATATTTTTTTATGTAAATTTGAATATTTAATTATATAATCATTATTATAAAATGAATAATAATAATAAACAATATCTCTGGGCTAATCTTGGTGATCAACGAGATCAAAAACAATATGTTTATCTAAACGAAAAAAATGAAGAAATAATTGGTAACACTGTATGTGATTCTGATAAAGAATCGCCTTACAGTTGTAATTCTATTTATCAAGCTAGTATCTGTATAGGACAGGCATGTCATTATGTAAGGACAATTAATCCTAAGAATGATTATCATGTCTTTAAAGTATAAATTTGATTCTCTATTCTTGGATGATATTAATATCAATGGATACTAACTCACCACTTGTAAATTGGCCTAGAGATACGATGGAATTGGAAGAACGATCAATTCTCGATTTCGTGGAGTTCATCGCTGAGAATGATATCAATGTCATCCCAGTGAGAACTCCCACGACGGAAGAGATTACTACCCCTGTAGAAGAATCACTAGAAAATGAACCCGAAAATGAATCTTTGAATATGGATATAATCCATGAAAACACAATCATCACACAAGTCAATCGCCTAGATAGGGTATTCCATGAAATCACAAACACATCTCATCAGTCGCCATCACAGAGACAGGATCATATTCCTAACATAATCTGGAACCCCGATCAATGGTGGATTAACTTTATCAGAGCGAATACAAATCATCAATAACTCCATAGACAGAAAAATTAAATTATTTTTTATTTATTCAATCGTTACATTTAAATTCTGTTCAAACCAATAATCAATATCCGCTTTTGATTTAAATGTATGACATATTCCATTAAATACTCCAGAATTATTTTTATTTATCCATTCTACTAATTTATCATATATTTCTAATCTCTTCGCATATTTTACTACCTCAATATATATCGGCTTTTCATCACCACCCCAGTTAGGATCTTGTTTCCTTACTATTATATTATTTAACTCATATTCATATCTTAACCTAGCAAATATATCAGTATCTCTATCTTCTCTTTTCTTTTTTTCTAATTCATTTACATCATTTATTATTTTTAATTCTTCTACACTATGAAATTCTATATTATAATGATGTAATTTTGAATATTTATTTTTTAAATCAACATTCACATTTAATCCCCATTTTTTTAATGCTGTCCTAACTTGAACACTTTTTTCACATGTTTTATCCTCTATTATCTTATAATTATAATTATTTAATTTTAATTTAAACCTTTTAAATGCGAATAATAATAAATCTGAATTATTCATAAAATAACTATAACTTATTATTGTCTTATTATCTATTTTACTAAAATAATCCATGATATTTAATTTTAAATCAGTCCAATCCTTGCTTTCTAATAATATTGGTGAACCTGTATTACCATATATTTCATCTTTCTCAACTGATTTCGAATGACTACTTATTTCTTTTAATTGAACCGATTCATTTACTAATCCCGCATCCGTATCCTGTTTAATATCAATTGTATCATCTGTTCTTAAATAAGTATTACATGATATTGTTTGTCCTCCTAATATACCCGTTAAAAGAAATAATATTTCTCTTTCTAATTCTGTTTTTTTTTCAGAATATATTCTATCATTATAATATTTATTATCAGATAACCATATATACAATACATTTACCTCAGGTACTTCTAAATCATCATAAAAATTATCCCACTGAATATTATTTAATGAATATACTTCTATACCACTCTTTTCTAAATCTTCTATTATCATATTATTACATCTACCACAACATGAACTATTAAAATATGATTTAGGTAAATATAATATGAATTTATCTCTTTTTATTGTATTATTTTCTAGATCCCCCATATATATATATATATATATATATATTTTTATCATCATTAAATGACAAATTTGATACTCATCTATATACTCATTATTAGTTACAGTTCAACTTGAGTTACTTTAATGATGTTCTCTATGTACATTTTCGTTCTAGAGATGTTCCTCATCACACCCGTGTTCTTCATGTTTTATTACCTGGAGATGTCGGATATGGTTGACCTTTGCATTCTCCGCGAACGTGAACCACGAGAAAAAATCAAAATGGATATAGTTATTTTCGCTATTTGTTTCATGTTTTCTTTCTCTTTGAGTATCGATTTCAACAATCCCAACCCGCTTTATACACTCCCTCTATTTTCCGTTATAGGTATTATTGTCTGTTTTATCATCAGTAAATATGTCACACTATTAAATAGAAGTGAAGTCAGATTGATTAAATTGAAAAGAAATCTAGATGAAATATCTATTCTGAGAGAAAGAGTCGAGAGTAGATCTTTTGTCATAGAAAATCTTGAAAGAGAAAATGAACGTCTTAGAAGTAACATCGCCATGAATCTCACAGAACTTGGTAGAACTCGAGCGACTCATATTTACAATAGATCTCTTATTCCAGACTCCTCAGAGAAAAAACAGTTAGCCAAAGAAACAATATCTTCAATTCAGGATATAGTTTTCGATTTAAAATCAAAAATACCCGATGGTTCTTACTTGGAACTTATGGACAAAACAAAATCAATCTATGATATTATATAACATTCATGATATCTAAAAATCTTTTACTATAACCATTTAAACGAACACATCTTTCACATTTACAAATATCATAAATAGCGATTAAATATAAATTTGAAATATTATAATTCTCATCAAATATACATTTCCTAATTAAATAAACATAATGATTTAAATCAGCTAACATGGTGGGAATACCTATTTTTTTATTATTTATTTTATTATTTAAATTTACATAATCTTCATCATTTATTGGTAAATAATCATACATCCATTTACCAATATAAAATGGGGGATTACATATTCTACATATATTATGATGTAAATAATCACTATAAATTCTATCATATGATCTTAATACATTCCAAATTACTCCTTTAACATTTCGGTTTCTAGGACCACCATAATGAAATAAAATATCATTAGATCTTAATGGTCTATATTTTATATAAACATTATCCGAATATAATGAATTATAAATATCACTATAAGGAAAATTTTCTTTTCTTAATACACCACCAACCCATGAATGAAAAAAGAATCTTTTAATTTGAAAATTTATTTCATCATCGGTTTCTATTTTTTTTTTAAATCTTAAAATATAATCAGTGATATTATCTGGTATATTCAATTGATAAAATATTAATCTAATATCAATTTCCATAATTATTTAATATAATATATTTCTTAAATATATTTAAAAAAAAAATATTATATCATTATAATTATGATACATTGTGAACATTATGAAAATTACAGAGGTCCAGACCTTGTTTTAGCACAATTATGGTTAAAAGGAGAAGAAAGAATGGATATCACAGATATGATTAAAGAATTTTATGGTGATAACGATTGGAATGGTAATTTATATAAATATAGTGAAGTATTCCCCGATAAAGATCATCATTATCATTTTTATGTTGAATTTAAAAGTGAAGGTGGAAGAAAACATTGGTTTAATGGAATGGTAGGTGAACACGATCAATATTTCAACCCTCCTTTATCACAGCCATTTAATCAAAATTTGATGTAATCATATTTATTAATTTTTTAAATAAAAATAATCATGGATTTTGAATCTAGAGATTTTAAAAAGAAAAGAGTTTATCATCAACTAGCTAAAAAGTATAATTTACCTATAGATATTATATTATTTATTTATAACATTGTTCGTAAAGATACGATTAAAGAATTTATCGCTAATCAGAACTTTTATTGTAATATATTATCACTTAATATTGTAGATCCTTATATTTCATTAAATAGAATTAATAATAATAATTTTATACCTAATTATAATTATTGGTCATTTGAAAATATTTATAAATATCGCATACCTATAGGTAAAAATTTAGAATGGTTAATATCATGTAATATTAATAATTTTTACAATAAAATGAATAATAGATTATGGAATGATATCTCTGATAGAGAAAAGATATTATATGAAATAAAAATATTCGCTTCAGAAGGATTCCTTGAAGAATTTTCCTATCACAGAGATGGAGATATTAATATTATTAAAGCAACTAGTGAAAGTAAATTATCGTATATTAAAAACACTGAATTCCGACATTTATATAGTGATTACCATAGTCATATTGATAATGGTCATACTTTAACGATTGATAACGAATAATATATTCTCGTATTATTTTTTTATCTAAATTTGATTTCTTACTGAGATAATTTATCAACAGTAAATACAATATAGCGATTAATCTATTTCGCATAGAGCTAACTGAAATCTCTTAGCGATGTACACGATCAAGCCAAAAACACAGGAAGCCAAGGTACAAATCGAACTCCAAAATTCGCTACCCGAAAAGCAGACAACAGAGGATGGTCAAGAACTGTCTCGACTATCCTGTTTTATGACCACACCTGCTAATGAACATCTTTATCCGAATCTTTCATATTTCATGGGTCTCGCAAATTCAGGTGAGGGATTATGGTCTTATTTCAGGAGTAAAGGAGAAGAACTCGACGATGATTACGATGGAGACAATGGTGAACCCGCTCCGTGTACCTGGGGAATAGATATGGACGAAATATATGGGCCAACACACAAAGCCAACCCAAAAGGGTTGATACCAACATATCATGAACTCGATGTGATAAAGAGTGTGTTTGGTAACAAACTCTACGGAACATATCAGTGTTATGATACACGAATTTGTGAAAAGAATCCACCATTGGTCTCGATAGAATTTGTATGGGATGATCAACCGACTCGCAAGAAAATTAAACTCCCACCGAAATGGCACGCTAAACTCAACGAAAAGGTAAACAAGTATTACTACTGGAATGAAACTGATCGCAAAGCCCAATGGGGTCATCCTTGGCCAAGGATGATGGAATCTCTCGAAGGCAAGGTTGATTTATTCAGAGATATTTCTGATAATTATGAAAGGTCAATTCACGCTCATATGAATATGAAAGGTGAGGATTTCTATGAACTACTTGGTATTCAAACTGTCATCAAGAGAAAATGAATAAAACGATAATATAAATAGTCTCTATAAATAATAAGATAAATTATTATCATTAATAAGTATATTTTTTTTCTAAATTTGATTTCCTAATGTAATATTAATTATTCATTAAAAAGGTTCTCTAATAAGAATAATTTTAACTAAAGAAATCAAACACTCTTAACTCTCTTCAAAAGACACTCAAACCCAGTCAGATAAGCGGTAGATAATGGATAACATGAATAAGAAGGTTGTTTCAACGGAGAAGGTTACCCTTGAGGTTCCCCCGAATCGCGAGGAACTATCGAAGATGGATCACTCAGAAAGGGAATCAGGGGATTCCGAACTCATGGTGAAGGCAATGAGTCTCGGTGTCAATCGTTCTCAAATTGAAGGGATCAACGACATCGATAAGCAGAAGCGATTCATGATTGACGAAATCCTTCGTCTCGAGCCCCCTTTCCCCAAGCGAACACAACCAGTACTTGTTGACACTAAGTATGATACGGAATCAATGGAAAAGGTGGTAACCTACAAGTATGTGAAGCACATTATTACCGAAGGTGTATACTCTCACTCAATCATCAGCATCGAGCAATATAAGCTTCCTATGGAAAATAGGGAACTAGATAATTACACTAAGAACTGTCTTGAAGATTCTATCACAAAGGAAATCAACGCTCTCAATATAAATGATTATAATAGTAAGCAGGCTATTATGGGTTTCGCTTGTGATAATGGAAATAGTTCAGGAGAAAAGCGTATGCGAATGGTTATGCTACAAAAGCACCTTAAGAATGAGCTAGGTAGCGATTACAATCACCGTCGAATCACTAATTATGAGATCTCAACTTACTAATCACTTAGATAAACCAATTATTATTCCTCATTATTTTTTTATCATTGATGATATATTTTTTATCGCTAAAGGAGAAATTTGATTTTCTTAATATAATATCATTAATTACAACAAATCAAGCAAACAACCCAAATCAAACAAACAAACCAAATCAAACAAACACAACTAACCAACGACAACTAGTTATTCATAATGAACACAGCACAACACCACACCGAAAAGAATGCAAGCTTGGCATGTACGATCACGATGCCGACACGTACACCCGCCGAAAAGGTCAGGACCCTGAGAGAGACCATGAAACCTCAATCCTTTGACGCGTGGCTGTGTCTCGGGGGAGAATACAGAGACATGGCCGAGGTTGATGAATGGGCTCCAGTGGATGTCAAGGAGAAACTTTTGGCCGATTATCAAGCATTCGTGGACATGAATCGTGACTCTTGAATAAAAAAGGAGCATTGTTATCAGATTAGATTAGATTAGATTAGATTAGATTTTTTTTCGTAATGAAATAACCTTGGTAAGAGCGAATAAATTATACTCTCTCTATTAATGATATAGTCGATACTAATGATATGTTTTTAATCGTCCAATGGTAAATTTGATTTATGATACTAAATCAAGTAACTTAAACAACTTCTTAACAGAATAAATCGCGAATCACCTCATCACTTGACATGGTTCTCTCTCTTTCACTCGTTACCACACCCACCCCTCACATGGTGTCCCATCAGTATCCTCCGGGGGTATTGACAGGTCGTCCGCTCGAAGATTTCAAGATAAACGATACCCTCGAATTCGTCGCGGTTCCGGAGCAATGGTTTTCGCGTGGGGATCGTGGTGGCATAGATGTAGAAATGATTCAGGAGCTATGTGATGCCCTTGATCATCACTACGACGAGGAATTGAACTGGATCTCGGATCAACTTCAGCTCCTTGAACGATACCAAGACACAACAGCCTACTACATGTACCCCATGGAATGGAAGAATGGTGGGGTTCTCCATCTTTTCGACTTCTCGTCTTTCGGAATCCAGGATGCTCTTTCTCAGTTTGAGGAGGACTTTGAGTACGAAAAGTGGCTCAATGATAAGGAACACATCAATGCGATCAAGGATTACAACCGTCATCTTTTCCTCTCTTGTGCTGATTTCGAACAGCGCGATGGCTGGGTAGGTGAACTCTCTTCAGAAAGGGGTGAGCTCCAACAGCGAGTCGATGTTGGTGAGTACCTTGTTAGCGAAAGATACACCATGGATGTCCGAGTCGTCAATCATGCTCCAAATCCCAAGGGATATGGCAAGGGGACAACTGAATATGGTGATGTCTACATCCCCGCCAAGTTCAACAAGTATCTCCCTCCTATTGGTGAAACTTCGATGATGACACTTGTTCCTCAGGTATTTGACAGTGAGAGTAAATGTATCCCTTGGAAGTGTATCTTCCAACACGACGGAATATATCACTAAATAAAATCAAAAAAACAAAAAACAAATCAAGTGAAAGACAAAAAAAATTAGACTAGTTTTTTATCATTAACGATAATTTTTTTTATCGCTAATGACAAAATTTGATTCTTTGTTTATAAAGATATATTAACAAAACTTACTGGCTTACACTACTTACAACGACAACTCTCGCTATCTTTCTTATATTCTCTTCCACTAACAGTTCAACTCTCTCCCCCTACACTCTACCATGGCGGTGACTTTCCACGATAATCAGATTGAGGCGGCTGAGGAGGTTTACCGCCTCTTCGACGAGGAAAAACCATTCACAGTCCTCCTCGCTCAAATGCAGAGCGGCAAGACCGGCGCGTACCTCTATACCGGATTTGAAATGATCCGGAAGGGAAAGATCGACAACATCATGATCATCTGTGGCTCAACGGATGTATCTCTGAAAACACAACTCGTGGACCAAGTCAAGGGGCGCGAAGAACAGTGGAAACCCGATGGAACTCGCATCGAAGAAATCGAATCGGCTCGAGACATCTACAGCGAAACTCGTGAAGAACACTATCCAGGCGAAATGATCAGTTCCGCTACCCGCAAGAAGTTGAAGAATGTCAAGGTCTATTTCGCCAACGAACTCAAAAAACTTCCAGGCGAAGCTCTCAAAGATCGAACTCTCATCATCCACGATGAATCACACTACGCACAGTCCAAGGAAAACATCCCCTTCGAGTTCTACAAGCGTTGTGGAATCCAGAATTCCCTTCGCGGCGAATTTGAATCTATCACTGAGCGGGAGATTTTCATCCTCGGCGTTAGCGCAACTCCATTCTCCGAGATCATCGCCAACAAGAAGGTGGTCGAAGATGACTGGACATCGGAAGAACTCTCTTATCTCTCATGTAACCTGGAGAGCAAGAGTTTCCATCTGATGAAACCTGGTGATGGATACATCGGTGTCTCGGAACTCCTTGAATCAGGGGCTATCAAGTTCGAAGCAGAAGAAATCAAATCTGATACCAATGGTATTCGACACATCGCGAAAGTTCTCAGCTTGAACCGAGACCGCTTCCATCAAAAGTTCTGTGTAATCAGAACTCACCGCGCTGAAAAGGATCGAGAAATCATGGAGGCGACCGCTCGACAGCATGGATACCACTACTGTCCAATTTTCGGAGGATCAGATAAAGATCTCTCATTCATGGAGAATGTTCCTCTCGAAGCAACAGTAGTCCATATTTGTGGGCGATTCCGAATGGGTCAAGTTGTTCCTAAGAGGAATATCGCAATGGTGTACGAACAGAGCAATGATCCAAATACAGATACTATCCTACAAGGGCTTTTGGGGCGTATGTGTGGCTACCATTCCGCTGGAGCGAATACTGACATTTCTGTCTACTTGGCTCCATCCACTGAAGAATGGGTCCAACTATACGATCACGCATGGAAGAACACTCAATTCGATACATTGACCGAGATCTCAAAAGCGATGAACTTGGGTGGAACCCTTCGAAAGAATTCAGGTGATGTGGTATCGACAAAGGTTGGGGAATTTATCAAAACAACCCCAATCAAATTCCATCGCAATCAGATCGAGAGAGGTCATGGCGGAGAAATTACAAGGTGGAGTCAAATCACCGCCAATGACATGTTGAATCTCTTCTCAGCAGAGGATGATGGAGAATACAGGGGTCACCCGGAACTCATTGAGGGGAACCCTGATAAAGAGGAAATCCTACAAGCTCTCCGAGTCATTTCTGGTCTTGAAGGGCGGAAAGGTGGACCTCATTCTAACAAAGAAAAAACTAATAGGGGTCATCGAGACTTCTATGAAAAAGCATCATCAAGTACCTCTCCAAGTAGAACGAATTTCACCACTTACGGTGTAACAGAACCCGTCAACAAGTTCTCGATCTACTGCTGTGATGATGGTGTGGGATATCTACTGGGATTTGTTCCTTACAGAATCGGATTTCATCCAGAAATCAAAACCGAACTAGCTTCGGTTAATCCTAAGTGTAACTACATCCCTTCCATCGTTAACACCGAAGATCCAGATCTACCAATTAATGGAACCAACGGTGTTCAACTCATCACATTCGACTGGAGCACCAGCGATGACCCTAACAGTCTTAGAACAGAGCTCACTAGGAGCATTGAACGATCCCTAGGTGATCAATCCATAGATAGGGCTATCAAGAGTATCTTCGATTCAAAATCACACGGATACAAAGGCATAGTTTTATCCAGAGATGTCTACAACGAAGAAATCATTCAGAGAATCAAAACCGATCTTGATGACCGATTCGGTATCAACATCGTATTCAAAAAATCAAAAGGTAGGCAGCCAAAATACTACATCCGTTACATGTCCATTTCCTGGTAATCTAATTTAGTTTATAGTTGTATCATTAATAAATATTTTTTTTATCGTTATAAATTTGATTTAATGATATTATTAATATATTATTAATATTAATAATGTCTAGAGATATAATCTCACATTCTAGTTATCTTAACCAATTATCAATAATAACTTTACCTGTGAATATTAAAGGACTTTTTATAAATATTATTAATTGGCTAACTCGTAATAAAACTGAAAATGATATTAACACAGATATTGACCTAGAAATAGGATTATATAATGAATCATTTATATACAATTATGATAAAGAATTACATCTATCACCTTTATCAACAAGATCGGATCCATCTGAACCTTCATTATCACCACCACCACCATCTCCTATATGAGAAATATATTATCATCTAATTCTTTTTAAAATTTGATTTTTTTATGATAATTATTAGTACAAAATCCTTATAACGAAATAACATAATGAGCATCTCGAAAGATTCATACTCTGACTCACGATTCGCGGAAATAGTTGATGAGTGGGCAAAACTCAGGAGATGGAGGACAAAAATATATCCTGAATGGATGTCCGATGATGCTATAGAGCATCATCAAAAAGGCCTTCTTTCGTACAAGGATAGACAAGAATGTGAAAAGTACACAGCAAGCCAACAAGTGAGTATCATCAATAAACTGACCGATGAAAATTTTTCTCTAAAAAAGAAGGTCGAAAAAGACAAAAAAAAAATAGACAGTCTCAAAGAAGTAATAGAAGATCATCTCCATCTTCATAAAGAAAAAGATCAACTCATTTCGGGTCTTCGAAATGAAATAGACATACTCAAAGAACAAAACATGGTCAATGGGACAAACTGTGTAAGATTGATTGAAGAATGGCAAGGTAGATCACTTCGACTCAACTGGCTCCTAAAGGAAATGGAAAGAGCAGGGGCTATCAAAGAAGAACATGATTGGGCAATTGATCTTCGCCATTCAATCGAGTTTCCGATTGAACCAGATCAAGGTGGGGTATCAGTTTACGAAGAAATTCCTTTTGATGTAAAGGCAAATAATATCCCTAATCATATGGATTCTCATATGGAAGAAGTCGATGAATATGTTGAAAATGAAAGAATAGAAGAATGGTCTGACGATGCTAGATCATTCGTAGAATTGGAACAAAACTTGGCTTGTCTTACTATACAGAATATGTGGAGAAAATTCAAAAAACGAAAAGTTCTTTCTCAAGATTGGATTGACAAGGAAAATGATAATATATTTGGAAATATGTTTGATGAAGATGAAAGAGTATACTCCCTACTTAGAATGTTCTTGGAAAAATATGTATCGTGATTATTATGAATTAGGATTATTTGATTTTATCCCCGGTCCTATAACATTATCATATGATGATTATGTAGCTTTGAGTAGAGATACATTTTATTGAAAGAAAATTACCATTATTAAGCGAAGATTTTTTTATCGCTAAAAAATAAATTTGATTTTATAATTAATGTTCAATTATAACTACTTTGAGATTTATACACGCGATGGTTTTCCAGCGCCTCCAGCGATTCGTGATTTTCATGGGCCTTATCGAGCTCTTGAGGGCGCTATATGGTACCGGGATATTCCAACCCATCGAGGAATACCTGGTTTCACTGAAGCGGCGCATCACCCAGAAGATCTTCGAGATTTTCATCAAAGTCGGTACAGCGATATCTTTGTTCGCTGTTTTGGTAAGGTCCCTGATGTCGATTAGCGCGATTTACTATCTCACGTTTTTCGTTACGCTTTTCATCACATACCAATCCTGGATATACTGGAACAGTGTCCGAGAAGATCAGTTTGATATTGTGAGCGAGGACGAAATACTCGAGGCAATCGTCAACGAAGAATATGTGTGTCTAGACACAGAAATAGAAAAAGAAATGGGTGAAGTGGGTGGTTGGGGGTATGTAGATTAGAATAGATACAAAATACATACAAAACACACACAGACAAAAAAAAAATAAAAAAGAAAATACAAAAAAATTTTTTATGTTAGAGAAGTTTTTTTTATCGTTGGGAAATAAATTTGATTTATGATTAGTATTATACATCAATAAACACACGTCTGTTACACACTTTAACCACTCAACACGATATGGCTTCCACATCCGCTGGATCACCCTTTCTTACACTCGAACCCGAATCCCCACAACCTCGCGATTGGGATCCAATCACGATGATGAGAGAGTTCGACAAGGAGACCTATGTAAGGTCACCACAAGGCCCACCAACATTCTCGCCGACTTCCAAAAGGCGTTTCGAAGAACTCGCATCTATGAGGGAGAGTGGTCAGTATCTTCCTCTCACACCGATCCACTTCACTGATGAGCCTAAAACCGAGCTCATCAAGCCCTATCCCAGGAACTTTCGCATCGGTTTCGGGGAGATCGATGAAGTGTGTGTGGACGGCGACGAAGAATCAGAGCAGGTAGACTTCTCACCCCAAGAAAGGTCTTACCTCCAACGCTTCCGCCAATGTCTACTCAACTCTTACTCCATGAATAACCAACCACCCTACATCGCTATACCAGTTATAGCGATCGCAGCGATCTCCTTCGGTTTTGAATAGAAATACACTCACCCCACGCCTACAAACTAAAATATAAAAATACAAAAAAATTAGGATAGTTTTTTTATCGCTTTTGATATTTATCTCTATAGAACTCTCTTAAACTATCACTTAAATTATCAGAAACATTAGATTTATTATGAAAGTAAATATCATTTTTTTTTTCCTTGTTATTGTGATCTCTTGTTTCATATTGTTCATTGTAATTAATATTCTTAATATTGATTTTTCTTTCTTTTAATAGTTCCATGACTTCGCTATTTACAATGAATTCATTATTCTTTTTATTTCTTTCATTTAAAATTTTTACGACTCCACTATTTACATTATAACTCATATTTCTCTTAATAACATTATTATTAATTAAATTTCTGTATATATGATTCATTATACTATATAAATATGTATATTTAATGTTTAAATGATATCATTATGAAACTCAAACTGAAGATAAATTTGATTTCGTATTATCGTTGATAATTATATCAATCAAGTTAAGCTATATCTATAAGATATAACAAACTAGTGAAATAAATAACTCATATACCTTACATTCTTAAGAGTAATTATCGGTAGTCAGATAGTACTAGAGTAAGAAACAGTAGTAGAGATATGTCTGGTCAGGTTTTCTACGATTCGGGGAAGTTCACCTTTGAGATGGTTGATGATGGAAATGGTGGATCATATCTGACTCCCCTCCATTTCCGAGAACTAGGAGAGAAGGAAGGTCACCTATATGGTGGAGATACTTCATGGTCGGACGTTCTCATTAATAGAGTCCCGCTAGAAAAGACTCTCGAAGAAAAGACTCTCAATATGGAGGACGAAATTGTTCATTACTCTGAATCGAGTGATAGCGACAACTCTCAAATCATCATCAACAAGAGAGATGTCAATGGACAGACCTTCGATGATGAAGAAGTTTCAAAGCATGAAAAGAAGTGGATGAATCGGATTGAGAAGATTCAACTGAATCCAGTCTCACTCCCCGAAGCTAAGAAGAAGGGTAAGTCCCAAGGTAAGTATCCGGTAAAACCTGTTAGAACTACGAAAGAAATTAGGGGAGAGCGTTCTAAACATTCATCAGAAACTCTTCATGAGATGATTGATGTTCGTGAAGATCGTGAAATTAAGGAGTTTATTTACAACATCACTTCTCCATCCGGAGAAAAGAAGATATTCTGCCCCCCTGAACACTGGGTCACACCAGTGATTCAATGGGATAAGATCTGGTGTGCGATTGATGAAATCAAAATGGGATCGAAGAGAGATTATCATTATACTAAACCAGGTGAAATTAACATTGATGGAAAGGTAGGACCTATCATTTACTTTTACGACAAAAATTCATGTGACCTTAATTTCGACTTTCGCTATGAAAGAGATGTAATGACTTGCTCAGTTCCTGTCTACTAATTCATAAAAAAAATTATATATAAAATTATTATTATTTTTTATCTGATAATTTAGTTGTATTATAATTTTTATTTTCTAATGCTAAACTTTCATGATATTTTAATTTGATATCTTCATCAACATAATCTTGATATCCTAATCGAATTGAATGATTAAAACTTAATCCCTTTTTTAGATAATAGATCATGTTTGAAGGATCCGGGTGTTTAGAAATATATAATTTATCTGTTTCATTTAGATTATTAAACCAGTCCATATTAAATTTTAATTGATAATTTTAATCAATATTTAATCAAATTTAGTTTATTATATATAATCCTCCCATAATTATTAACATTCCGATACAATTTTTTATATTAATAGATTCATTAAATAAATAAATTCCTAAAATTATTGTGAGAATTATTCCAATAGATACTTTAAAAAATCTATACTTTATCATTTCACTCTCTTTAAATATAATATATGAACTAATAAATAATGATAATACAATTAATGAAACATATAAGATATAATTTGATAATTTGTCATAATTTCTAAATTTGTAAACTAAATCCATAATATTTTTTTTATCATAAAATATATATATTAATATTAAAGATATAGTTATTAACGTGGATGTACAAATTAGTTCTTCATGAATTTTAAAATCTTTTAAAAGACCTTTTTTAATAAATAATAATGGGCTACTAATTAATGCCGATATAAAAACAAATAATGTAAATTCATAATTAATCATAATTTAATATATAATATATATTATATATTAAATTGATGAGTAATACTGATATAGATCCTTTTGAATTTGATGAAGAAGATGAAGAACCTCGAAAGAGAATTGTTTCAAAGAAAAAAAGTAAAATAGTCCCAAGATCTAGAAAAAAAAAATCTCGCGATTCACGTACAGATAATAAAACTAGAAAGAGAACAAGTAAAATAGTTCCCAGATCTAAAAAGACAGTTGTATCAGCATTCATAGGTACTCCTAAAAGAAAGGTTGTTACAATGGGACTGGATGGTCATACACCAGTTCAGGAAAAATTATTTGAACCATCACCTAAAAAGGCATTTCCCTGGGGTCATGGTTTAAAAAGAAGAGCATCTACTAAAAAGAAAAAGAAAAGAAAATCAAAGAAGGCTAGATCAAAGAAGGCTAAATCAAAGAAAACTCCAATGGCTCCTAGAAAATTATCATCAAATCAGAGATCACAATATATGTCATCCCTAACTCCCGAAAGATTAAGATATATGAATGAATTATCTGTTAAAAAACATAAAAAAACACAGCGTAAAATACATAAATCTATGGGTAAAAAATCTAGAGTTTTAACTCCAATAAGAGAAAGATCTAGTCAAGAAACAAGCGATACAATAAATATTAATAAAGATTTACTAAATGAATTTAATAAAGAATATATTCCTAAAAAACCTAAAAAGCGAAGTAAAAAATCCAAAGGATGTGTTGGTAGATATTGTTCATCTAAAAGATCCAATTCAGGGTAAATCATTATTAATTTTATCATTATTAATGTTATTTAATGATATTATTTTCAATATTAATAGAGTTGTCATTAGTAATAGTTCAACAAATGAACAAATATATATAGGTTTAAGATCTAAATGATAACTATAAATAATTCCTAATATAATTGCTATAATAAATATTATTTGCCATAAAAATGAAATATCATCTAAATTTTTAGTTTTAAATGATTTATATACTTGTGGTATTAAACTGGAAGCAAATAAAATACCGGCTGAATAACCACATATTTCATAAATATCCATTATTGTCACTATTAATTTTATAAGTTATGTTTAAATATTAATTTTATATTAATTAATATAATATACATGTGGTTTAAAAAGATAAATAATTATTATAATGAAAATAAAGATTTAATTGTAAATTTACAATTAGAAACACATATAGGTAAATTTTTAAAATATATTTTTGAGGAAAAATATAATTTTGAATTATCAAAAACTAAATCTAAAAATCCCAAAGATTTATTAATAATCAAAGATAAAAATACACTTGAAAAAATATCTGAAGAAAAAATATTTTATTGGTATCAGAATGATTTATTTTATGAATTACTTAATGAAGAAAAAGAATTTGTAAATACTTTTAATATAAAGAAGGAAAAGGTTTTAAAAGCTATCAAAGAATTAAAGGAAGGAGAAGATAAAGATAAGGAAAACAAAATATCTAAATTAAATAATCATTTAAAAAGTGAGGCTGATTTAATTAATAGAAATATTAATGAATTAAAAAGGTTAAGATTATTAATGCCAACTTATAAATCATTTGAAATATTTTTAAGTGGAGTAATGATAATCTTAAAAATTTAAATTTTATATAAATTTTTTGACCCAATATAATCTTTATCGAGTACATTAAAAGATACAAATTCACTCATATAGGCTGACATCATTTTATCATTTTTCATAGATTCTTTCGCTATAGTAAATGAATTATATAATTTCATTTGAACAAGTAAAGTGAAACTAATAAAGGTTGATATAGTAGTCGTACTATGATAATCATTTACTAAAATATTTATCATTAGTAATATATTAATAATATAAATAAATAATGTAATACATAATCCATAATAATAACAAAAATTTAATTTATCCATATATTTATCTAATTTTTTTTCATTAACAATAATTTGTTTAAGATTATTATCAGGTAAATTATTATCAATATCTAAATATTTAATAGCCCAATTTTCACGTTTCAATTCTATAATATAACATAATATAAATGAAAAGAATGTTAGAATATTCCAATACATAGTATATTTATGATATATTTCATTATTCTCTAAATTTTCCGTTAATGAACATATTTTATTAGATGATTCATTAGATCCGTCTGTAATTCTTTCACATGATTGTGGTATAAATAATGTTAACATTGTTCCCATCATAACTTTGTAAAATTGTAACAGAAATATAGCGATAACTTTACATCTCTGAATTATATCAACATCAATGATCATTATAATATTAGTATATATAAAAATATATACTAATATTATATAATGAGTAATCCAGAACTTGATTTAAATGCAAGATTAGCTGAAATTGAAAGTATCCAGGATAATATATATAAGCATGTTTCATGGGTTGAAGATCAGGTGGTGAAGGCCGTACGTCGTGAGGTTGGTTCCGAGAGGGCGAAGCTAGTAATGGGGGATTATCCCGGAGGTGATCGGTTATCCCGCTTTCCTTTCCCTCCGACAGACCCCGAGCGTCCTATCTCAGATAATATAATAGGAGTCCGTCCCGGTCCGTTCGCGCGAAGTGACCTTCAGTCGAAGTTGATTCGGGAATACATCGACGCGCGGGGACAGACGGGGGTGGCAGCGGGTCACGCTCCCGCCATGGCCGAGGCCGCTGGGGCAGCGGCGATGGGAGGATCTGAAGGTGGTGGTAGGCGACGTCATTCTAAGAGACATCGTTCTAAGCGTCATTCTAAAAGACGCGTCTCTAAGACTCGTTCTAAGAGACATAGAAGACATCGTTCTAAGACTCGCTCTAAGAGA
>VMHT01069059.1_pt1 | contig 17791 bp, 34 predicted proteins | sample 4693611 | NCBI WGS metagenome assembly VMHT01 (sample SAMN12280063, study PRJNA550983) | marine metagenome | isolation source: seawater sampled from same location over 5 years 0.02-0.2 micron viral filtrate | place: USA: collected off the coast of southern California halfway between the port... ...
GCCAGCTACGTTAGTAACAGCGCTGGATACCATTGGTCGATTTGGGTATTGGTTAGCTAGTGCAACCTCAACAAACGCCTCTGGTTCGTAAATGGAAAAATTAGTATTAATTGCCATGTCTCTATAAAAGTTAAATTAAATGTTCGATTATATTTAGCTTTTGGGTCGCTATGACCAAAACATGACAATTAAGGTTTTGTCTAACCAATAGATGGATTTATGCTTGTTCGGCCCAGCCGCCAGCCTGTTTCATTGCTGAATATAGTTGTTCAGCCTTGGTTCGATCTGCTGGACTAGAAGAGCGTACAAGTTTTTGAAACTCTACTCTGCTAGGTCTGTCAGTAGAAGGGGTACCACCAGTTGCCCCACCTACGCCCGATTTCTTGGGCTTTGCAAATTGTTTAGCAAACTCCACGAGTGAGTTTCCTACCGATTTTCTATTGCCTTGAACATCTAAGTCAGGTACGCCATTTCGTGTGGCATAAAACTGACCATTGCTCTCCTCAATCTCGTACTCGTTGTAGAACAGTTGTTCTATGTAATCTGTTTTGAGCGTCAACTCACTATCTTGCTGCAAGGAACTAAACGCTGCCTTAAATTCGGAACCTATACGGCTCTCCATTTGGGTTATCGCTAGTTGCTCTTTTGCGGCTTCTGCTTCTTGTTGGTACTGTTGCAACAATTCTCGCAACTGGTCTGCCTCGCCCTTATCCTCTTGCACAGGCTGCATTTTATTTGACAATAAAGAGAACGCATCATCGAGAGTATTGACATCATTACCTAATATTTCAGAAAATTTACTTATCATATCACGCTCGACTTTGCCCTTACCTTCATTGTAAGCGCCCCTAAAGAACTTGTCTTTATCGAACTCTGGTTGCTGTTGTTGTTCGTTTTGAGAAGTTGTCTCTTCTATTGTTGACTCAGGAGCGTCAACTGACTCTATGTTTTCTTGACTCATAATGGTTATAAGTTAATTATTGCTCGCTATTTGATTCAATACCAAGTTGAACCTGTCTTGCAAGTTCTTCCTGAGGTAATATATCTAATAAATTACGTAAATCCGCAGAACTTTTCGGCATACCATATTCCTTGAAATAATTGGTAACCTCATCAATATCTTCTTGAGGCATGGATCGTTTTCTCATGTACTCTGCTGTCAACTTAACAAGTAATGGTAGGGGCATTGCTTTGTACTGCATACCCTCTGTAATATCTGAGAATATTTCGTCTGCACTAGACAAATCATAATGCTTGCTGTAGGTGACAATATAGTTCTCAAAGTCCTCGTCACGAACCTTGGCCATTCTTCTAAGTACTTGATTTTCAATCATTTCCATGTCCATAGCCGTAGACGCTAACAACCCCTGTTCGTCTACATTATCAAAACGTTTAGCTGCTCCAGATACATTGCTCTTAACAAGGGACTTGTCACGAACCATGGCCATAGAAAATATCAATGACATGAGGTCACCAAAGATGACATCTCTCAAGTGTTGTAAGCCCTGCATATCAGCTTGATACAACATATTGTTTGGTATCGTTTGCTCGTCAGGTATGATGATTGCCATACCCACACCCTCTTTTATTGTGCGTGAATCGTATTGGTCATCATCAGCAACACCAGCTAAACTTCGTACAATAGAATCTGTAAGAACAGGTATAGGGTGACCGAACAGTTCTGATCCTTTCTTCAGGTCATAGAACAATTCAGATGAAGCAAGATACATTCCCTTGAGGGAATACCTTCTAGGTTTGCCAACCACAAAAGAACTGTTAGCGTCTGTTTGACCCTTTAACAGGGTAGCTGGAACCTCACCAAATGGGTTGTCTATTTCTAGCACCTTTTGCTTCATATTATTTTCTTGGGTATATACACAAATATACTCAGGAGTATAAGCTGTCCATTTAAACTTCTTTATGTTCTGAACGTCATAATACATCTGACGAGTAACCAAAAGCGTCAATACGCCCTGCTTTACTTGGAAGTTGAATATTTCATGGGGGCGCAAAACAAAGTTATAAGGAACTACGTTGCCACTATCATCAAGGACTGGCTCACCTTCGTTATCCATCATTAGGTCGGTAACTACCGCCCCAAATCCTAACACCTCCTTCACAAACATTACCTTGTCACGATAGAACTCAGTAATGGAACATCCTGCGTCATCAAAGTTACCTGACTTATACTTCCAAAAGTCTTTGTTTTCAGGGAACATCCTGTTGACGTTGTTTTCGTCATATATTCTTTGTTGAGCAGCAAAAAACTTCTGCTCCAAAGGGAATAGCTTCATCCTTTTAAGTCTTTCTGTGTATTCGTCATCAGACTCAATGGTGGACTGCTCTATGATGTATGACTTATCAGAAAATACTGTACTAGATATGGCTGTGTATTCATCGTATTCAGCCTGAAACCAACTATTCATAATTTTAGCACGATCCAGAACCACGCTATAATATGGGTGCCTAGTCTCTTTCATCACTATATCTTCAGCGACATCTTTAGGTACAGAGTAAATTTTAGATAAATCAATCATCTTTTAGAGAATTGTAGGGCTATAGCAACCGCCTGTTGCCTACTATACCCCTCGTTAATAAGTTGTCTTACGTTTTTAGAAATCGTTTTTTGAGATATACCCTTCTTGAGTGGCATGACTCCTAATCTTCGTCCCTAGATGATTTACCAAAATAATAACCAGTCACAGTAGTAAACGCAGTAAAGATTGCGCCAAATGCTACATTTACAAGAGTCTGAGAATTACCCCCTATATCATCAGTAAATATCAAAACACCCACTAATGCGAATGCGCCTAGTATGATAGACGCTGCAAGGATCGTGTTCATGTTTCTAGTAAAAGCGTTTCTTGAGGCTTTCATTCTAGCAAGTTCGCTGTTGCGAGCGTTCTGGACATCCTGTATCTCCATCTCAAACTCGTTTAGATCATGCTGCATCTGAGTTAAAATTATCTCCTTGTCATCATCAGATAACTCAGTAGACAATCCTACTTCTTTCTTGAACAGTTCTAATATTTGGTCACTTCTACCACCAGTTGCTATACTGGCAACTACAGTAGCTGCTTTTGCACCTAGCTTAGGTGCTTTCTTGGTTAATAAATCAATAAAACCCATATTGATTAGTTTTTTCTTGCCCATATCTATTTTATTAAGTCCATAAGTAAATTTACGAGGGTTCCAGACCCTAAGCCTGCCCCAGTAGCCCAAGCTACTATTTTTTGTTTAAACTTGATAAGTTCTTCAATTTGTTTCTCGTTATTTTCAACTTTATAGACGAGACCTTCCTTATTAAACTCGTTACCTAACAATGCTTCTTTCATATCCTGAATGTCTTTAGTTATCAATTCTATAACGGAATGTAACTGTTTTACTTCAAACTTCAAGTCTTTATTAAGCTGCTCTTGCGATATAGCCATTATTTAGTTACCATTTTTTACACGACCAATATCTTGCCGTAAATTTATCTTTAGCTGTGGAACAACGATGTCTCGCTCTAAAAGACTTTCTACGAGCTGGCTCATTCTTACGTATGGGCATATTAGGATCGCCATAATGGATAACCTTAACTTGGTTACCTTTCTTTGCTAAAACTACAAATTTTTTGGTGTCCCTCCAACTGTTGCGTGGCTTGTTGAACCCAGCATACGTATGACCCCTGTATTCAATGCGACCACCGCTAAGTCTTTTAACATCTTTCATGGTGACAAAATAGTTACTATTTATGTTTTGATTCAATACTAAATTAAAGTATTGAATTTTACGTAATTCATCTATAAGTTTAACGTAATTACTAATGGTAATGACCAATAGTTATAACTATTCGTCACTATACTATCCAAATGGCAGAAAACGAACCATCAAAACCAGCCCTATACAGTCGAGTCAAGTCTGAGGCTAAACGCAAGTTTAAGATATTCCCTAGTGCCTACGCATCAGCTTGGATCGTGAAGGAATACAAAAAACGAGGTGGCACATATACAGGCAGAAAGTCCTCCAAAAGAGGCGTGGCTCGATGGATGCGAGAAAAATGGACTACCCAAGATGGATCACCTTGTGGGTCAGCCAAGTTCAAGGGCGTAAAAAAATGTCGACCTACTGTTCGTATTAGCAAGGAAACACCTGTTACATGGAAGGAACTCAAAGCAAAAGGCAAGGCTGCTGAGGCTGTACGTGAGAAAAAACGTGTAGGTATGGGTAAACGTGCTAAAGCCATCAAAAGAGACTAGCGCAGCACGTACATTGGGCTTGATGACCCCTTTTCATTCCTCCAAATAGCATAATCTATTGCATCAGACATGTGTCCTCTATCACCATTGTCTATTTTTAGGCCTTTATCGTTCACAATCGAGTACATATAGTCTTTTATGACGTGATCGCACCTTGTATTGATCAAAAGTCTTCTTTCTCCGTTTTTCCCAGCATATATTGCATTATTAACTCTGTCTACACGCACTTTTCTTTTAGGATTTTGTATATCTAACTCATTTTTATAAGAAATATCATGATTACTAAATACTTCTCTAACATAATCCCAATCATTTTTTCCTACACGACCATAATTACCACTTTTTTGGTTGGATGTGTTGTCCCCAGCCAATAAAACCTTCGAAATACCCCATTTTTTCAGTAATTCTACCGCTTTTAGGGCTTGCTCAGTGGTCAGAGCCTCTTTGGAGAAGATTTCATCGAAAATAATGTACTGCTTAAGCCCATTACGAGCTTTTTTAACTTGTAGAAGAGCCCAACAATGAGGAGACCTGTTGAAATCAGCACAAAGCCAGACAGGACTGCTGCTATCGTAATCGAGAGCCGTAAGATTACCATCAGGGTAGTGATTGTATCCATCAAAGTGTTTGTATGCCTTCTTCGTAGGGTCATCTGTTTCCTCGCTCATTTCATACCCCAATTTATACGACAGAAAGTCCATCGCCTCTTCTTGGAGTAATCTTTGTTTACTATGGTTTGTTTCCCATAAAGGTATATCCCATACTTTATCAGCCTCTCTCATAAATGAAATATACTTTTTAATGAACTAGTTGGGTCTACAAAGAATATAGCAACTTGATCCTTAAATGCCTCATCTAATATTGAAAAGGCTCCAGAAACATACCCATGAAGAGTGTCTAAATCGTATGTAAGTATTGAACATCCCTTTCTCATGCATTCATCTATTATATAATCGATCACGCCAGATTCTGTAGTTCTGTCTAGCATTTCCCAGTGTTCATTTACTAACTTAGCACCAATCATGTCTATAAATCTATGCAGCTCTTTTTTTGTGTTGTCAACATATTCTTGATCTACATCTGTGTTGAATCTTATATATATGATTACTTTAGGTTGTTCCATTCCTCTACCTTGTATCCAGTCTTATCTTCCTTTACTGATATTTGCAGTACGTTAAAGATGCCTGACTTCATAAGTCGACTATTAGCATCATTAGGATGATAGGGAGTACATACACTTAAAACAATACCTTTATCATGAACACGCTTTATCCATGTGTTAGAAACCTTGTTCCAAACTGTATCTCTACGAGCAGTAGATATACGATCTTCATCATTGCACACGTCATCAAGAATTAGGACACCAGCCCTTTGTCCTGTAGTTTGAGTCAGTACAGCATATGCTTCATAAGTGGGGTTGCCTGTTCTGTTGCGACTCTTAACAATAATACGCTGAGTTGATCCAGTATCAGTCCTATCAAACTCAACAGGATTAAATTTATGCTCTCTGCACCAATATCTATACATATCACTCATAAACAACGCACGTAGTGATAATATCCTCTTAGCAGATATGCCTCCATCAGCAGACACAATCAAGGTCTCAAGTTCATGCTTTCTAGTGGTCATATAGGCTGATAGACCAATAGCTACTTGTTGCGACTTACCAGTATTGTAGGGCGCACGAATAAGCCCATTCAAACGTGCACTTTTAGACAACGCTTGCTGTTCCCAGTCATAGATTCCTTGCTGCATAACTAGATGTATATCTGCCTGCGTAAGTTTTCCACCATCTTGATCTGCCAAACAATTCTCAATAAAAGAGTTGCGCAAATCAATTGAGTCTGCTGGAGGTTCATGGCCCACTACATTAACTAATAAATCAGACCAATTAGTTTTTTGGGGCATACGCTTGCTTACACAGGGTACATTGCACATCACACTGCCTGCCGTGAGAAACAACACCCAAACATTTAAAGGGTTTTGTTTTGTTCCAAAACTTCAAGTGTTTCACAAAGAAGTTCGTTTTAAATACAGGCAACTTAAATAATTTAAACTTAATAGACATATACCTTTTCTTTTAACGTCATCAAGTCATCCTTAGTGATGTATATAAACACATCTTTTCTACCCTTTCTACCAATAGGTTTATATAGTATTTGATCATATCCATATTTTTTGGCAGCACCATCAACCCTCATAATAGGCATATTCATTCTTTTGTTTTCTATCATTTTCTTTACCGCTAAAGAATGTAACTTTTTATTGTCCACCAAAATAAACTCTTCATGAAACTGAAATGCTATTTTGTCTGCCCCTTTACTGCTGCACCAACCCAGATGGCCCTGTACATTTGTTATTTCGATAAGAATATACCCATCAATGTGGCTTTTTTTTAGCCCCTTAACGTCTATTGTTATATCATCTAAATATGCATCAATATGATTATAGTCATCATGCTGAGTACCAGCCCTAGAGCCAGATAACTTGCAAAATAACTTTTCAGATTCTTTGCCCTTTTTTAGGTTTTGTTTTTGTTGTTCCTTATAATAACTCATAATCGGCTTCTATTGCCTCCATTTTTTGAGCGAACTCTTTTAATTGATCCAGATTTAAGAAATCTTGAAGGACCTGTAATGTCTGTTCTCTCATTTTGTTTTTATATTCAATAATGATAGTTGGCTCATTGCTTAATTCCTTTCTAACATCATGCAAGTCCTTCATCATCTTGCTCAAGTCTTTTGGGTGTATCTCTTTTAGGTCCTCGTGTTTTTCTATAGCATCAACTACATTCATCAACAGTAATTCAACCTTAGCAGACAGGTTTTCTTTTCTTTTCTCTAAATCACCTATTGTGGATAAAAGGTTCTTATATGTCCCAATGTTTCTTAAAACTTCTTTATCTAATAGATCATGTCTTTTGTTTTTTGTTACTTTATCTAGTTCAATAACCTGTTCTTGTAACTGTTTTGCAGAACCTTTCCAGTTGTATATTGTTTGTCTAGAAAGGCCATATTTTGTTGACACTTTTGACAAGTTTCCATATTTATCCAGATCTCTTAAAACATCTAGCTTTTCTTTATCAGAGTAATCACTTGCTCTCTTTTTTTTCATCCCAACCATTTTTAGAGGTGAACTCCATAATGGACTGTACTCTATTATTGATGTAGTTTGGCAGCTTACTAGACATGCTAGGTATTCCGTATAAACACTCAATAACAACCTTCATCTCAGAGAACATTTGTTCTGCCGACTTTATATCTTCCTTTTCATGCCAAGACATTTTACACCTTTTTGGAAAAGTTTACATTTTTTACAAAAATATAAAAAATTATACATAATTAAAAATAAGACACTATTTGTGAAAAATAGTATTTTCGCAAAAGGGTTGGTGGAAGATCCACCCAAAAATCATTTTAATATATAGGCCCCGTATATGTAGAAATTTAAAATAACTATATAATATAATTATTAATGTATATAATATATATTTATTACTTTATACATTATATAATTATTAATGTATATAATATATATTTATTAATAATTCTATCATAGAATAAAATTATATATATAAATAATATATAGTTATATATTAGGCAAAAAAAAAGCCCTGCATATAATGCAAGGCTATAGGTTTAAAGTATATTTTAATTATTCATTTTTCTTTGGTGTGAATTCTACATGCTTTAATCTATTATAAATTCTACCTTCATATTGAAAGTAATCTTGATAAAAAGCTTCATTTTTATGTTCAATCTCACATTCAGAAATCTTTAGATGGCCAGATATAATACTTCCATCTTCTTTAGCTTCAATAAAAAACTCATTACTAATTCTAGTAATTTGTTTATTATATGGTCTAATCATAAATTCGAATATATCATATTTAGATAATTCATTTTTACTTTTAGTATTTATTTTATTGTTTTTCATGTTATTATATATTAAGAAATTACAGTTTATTGTATGAAAGTTTGTTAATGTTTACATGTTTATAAGGTGAAAGCGGAAGTATAATATCTTTATAGTCCACTTTTATAATTTCAGATATAGCCATTTTTAGTAAAATAGCATCATGTAAATTTATATCATTATGTAAATGAAAATCCCAATGTTTAGATAAAGAATGTATTTTAGTTTTAGATACACCTTTATTTCTAACATCTAATTCAATCGTTTTTTCATGCATATTATCAAACGTAAGTACAGTTTCAAATTCATGTTTACGTTCATAAAAGTCTGCAATAAAATTATCACGATTTAATATAGGATAGTCATTAGCATAATTTCGATCTTTATTTCTATGCATTTGTATATGTATTTTTAGTGTTAGAAATTTTGACTTTATCTATTTTAGACCATGACGAATAATATATTTTAGTAGGTATTTTTTTTATACCATGTTTTATATTTTTATATTCATCTTGAATTAGTAGCCATAATGAAGCTTGTAATTCATATCCTTTTAGATTATAATCTTCAGCTATATTTATAAAAATTTGTTCAATAGCATTATAAATATTTATAGATGCTAATGTATTATTTTGTAATAAAGCTTGCCAATCATCATTATTTCTAGCTAAAATTTTATACATCCATGTATCTAAAGTTACGAATCTATTATCTAGTTTTAGATTATTAGCAAATGAATATGTTTTTTTAGCTGATTTTCTATCTGTTATAGTATTAGAAAATACATGTTTATTATCGAAACATTTCCACATCTTTTTGTAATTAGATTCTGTATGCCAAAATCTATTATTAAGTATGTTATTAGTTTCAATATTTAATCCATGTCTATCTACATATTGAAGTACATAATCAACTTCATTTAGATTTCTACTCCAACGTGAATTTGAAGATAAAACTGCTGTTATTTCTGCAATCATTTCATAATCTAAAAAACTGTTATGTTCTAATTTAGATTTTAATAATTGTGATTTAGCATCAGGATACCAATCAATTCCACGTCTAATATAATCTTCAGTTAAATATGTACACACAAATCTAATATTAGATTCGATTCCTTTTCCATGATAAGAAATTAGTTTTTTATGATATTTTTTCATGTTATTGTATTTTTATGTTTTCACGTTTTAGTCTAAATTTTCGTATAGCAAAGTTTAAATCCCATAATGGAGTTTTACATATAGGACAACCTGCAACCCATTTTATATCAGAAAATATATTTTCTTCTATATCAGTAGGTACAATAGATTCTTCATCAAAATCTATATTACATTCTAAACAGTAGGTTTCTATTTTAGAATACATGATTATCTCCAAATAATATGTATGATAATATGCATTCCAAAGTATATCCAAGTGAACACACAAAATGAAACAAAAAGTACATGATAAAGTTTATCTAATTTTTTCATAGTATTATATAATTTAATGTATATTTTAATTTTTCAATATTTCAATGTACATGGTTAGACTAATCCAACAGGCCGCATATAGGCCAAATCTTAGGTATACGGGGCCTAACATAATATAAGCCTTATTATCCTAAATTCCAAATATAGGATAAAGGAATTAAATATATCTCATTACTAAAGTAGATATATATATTATAATATGATTTACGTTAACATATATATATACCTAATATTGAAATATACATTTATCTAGAAATATACATTTATTTAGAGATATACATTTATCTAGAAATATATATTATAATATACTAGAAACTAATACTGCAAAAATATATTTACGAACATTATTTTACAGGGATCTATTGGCGGAAATTGGATAGGCAGAAATCCAGATACAGGGGGGTCCATGGGAATTAATCACAAAAAAAAGAGGAATACCTTGACGGAAATTCCTCTTCTTGCTAGGGGTTGGCAGAAATTTATGTTATGATGTTTCTAAGTTGTTTAGATTCATCAAGAAATGCCTCAGGCGTGTCGTTATTTCGTTGTACAAGCCTTATCTCACTATGAGTAGGGCTAACACCCACCTCGTCTATATAAAAAGGATATATGTCAATTTCATCCCCTGTATCCAAGTCAACAGTCTGTATGACCACATCATCTTTTGGATTACATAATTTTAATCTGTTTATAAGTTTCTCAACGGTCATCATAAGAATCCTCCCATTCTGTATAATAATGAAATTTAAATGTATATGAAATTGAAAGTAGTGTTTTTTCACTTACTTCTACCCAAGGTAAGCTTTCTTCATTCGTAGCAAATTCATTCAAATAATCTATGATTTTAGGAATCAAATGCTTCTCATGTTTGTATATGTCTCCATTGTGCCAAACATAACCAGATTGTACTGGTTCATTTGTGACACAACATCTTCTTATTTTTTTTACTGCACTCATGTTATTATCCCTTTTGTGATGTTGCTACTTTTTTATTTAGATATTTTGTTATGCTTTCATCAAGTGTTTCATCGTCTCTATTATAATCAGATGTAAAAAACTTTTCCATATGAAATTTAACTACATTGTATATGTGTTCATAACTAACATCTTCATGCTTCTTGTAACCGATGTGTTCTAAAAACATCTGTGTAAATTTAAAGTGATGTAAATACATTTATACCTCCTCTATTGTTTGATATTTAAACCTGAACGTATCAACTAGTAGTTCTAATTCATCAAGTTCGACAACGCTTCTGTCAAGACCTCCTGCTATTTCATTCAATAAATGTATGGGATAATCATGGTCATAAACATGGATAGGCAATTCACTATCGCATTGTAGGTTAGCAATACAACACCTCATATTCCTTCCATTGATAAGGGTGTACGATACACTACCGCATTCTTTTTCAAATACTTTGAGTCTAAGGTAAGTATCTGAACCCCTATATTTGAGGTTCAGTATACCGATTAATTGTTTCATTATGATTGCTCCACTTTTGATTTTTGATTAGGTGACCAGTTGCTAAATGTCCACTCTATATCATTATAAAGTGTTTTTACTTTTTCTTCATGATTCTTGGTTTCATCTTCAATAAGACTTATCAAGAACATCACCTCATCAATAGGATTATCAGATTGCTCAAGAATCCAGTTCACATAGAATAATTTTGTTATTGCATCTGGTTTTGGTTTGGTTCTTTCCTCCATGTCATTTATTCTTTCAAATTCAGCATCAATATGCCCTTGGATCGATTGTGCTACATTCATGTTATTAACCTCTTACTGTGTATTTGTTACCGTTTAAATTCAAGTTTGTCAATGTATGGGTATTGATTGTTCTATACCCCTTAGCATTCATGTCAAATGCAATGATAAAGCCATTTTTAGTTGGGTCATAAGTCATGGATCCACCTTTCAAATGTTTCTTTACGCTTAATCTGGCATTCATGCTTCTTTCGGTCCCATCCTTTTTTACAAACCGAACATTGAATATCGAGTTGTTATTTTTGTTTATCAAGCTAAACGCTTCTTGTTTGTTGATTATCATGTTGTACCTATGTTTTGTTATTGTTATTTGTACACAGGTAATATACTAGTTATCCACAAAGAAACAAAAAAAGTTTCTACTCATCATATACTACTTCACCAATCACAATAGATGTGTCTTTTTGTTTATTATAGTGTAGTGTTGTGTGTGTAGTTTTTACATAAGATTCTTGTGTAGATTTTTCCAATACCTTGATAAGGTTGGTCCTCTTAAATCGCTTTGTCATAGAAATTAATTCTCTGTCTACTAAAGATTGTAAACATTTAACTACTGTTTTATTGGAAAGGCCTGTCATGGAAATTAATTGGCTATGGCTAATCTTATCACTATTTTTATTCCAACCCCATGTTTTTCGAATGATGGCCATGTAACATAAAAATTCATTGCCAGATAGAAATTTCATGTGTTCATCAAAAATTGTATTGGGTACTCGTACAAATCCTTTTTTAATCATGCTATCTATTTTGTTTGTATTTATTGTGGAAATCTAATAATTTAATACAAATTCTTCAACACACATAAAAATTTAAATATGATAGACAACGACCCAAGATATGATGGACATTGGAATTATAGGTTATTCGCAGAAGAAAATATTGATGGAAATCCAGTATTTTCTATACATGAGGTTTTTTATGATGATAGCCATAAAATACCAAATGACTACGAGAAAGCACCTGTAATGATGGTGTCAGATGATGTAGAGGAAATTATATTTATGTTAGAAAAAATGATAGGATCATTTCAACAACCAATATTAAGTAAAAAAAAATTTCCAGAGGAGTATCCAGATGCGCACATTCAGCAACTTATCGAATAAAAAATACCATGAACATGGAACTGATTATATATCATCTAGTTTCGTAAAAAATGTTCAAAAGCATTCTATAGCAAGGGCCTTGTTACCACTCAGTGCTAGTCAGGCTTTAATATTTGGTGATGCTATGCATACATACTTTGAGGATCGTACAGAGTTTCATAGTAGGTTTGTTACCTTTGATGACACGAAAATTATAGCCGATATCATGGAAGCCAGACCAGATCTGATAGCACCAACTATGACCAAGGATTATAAAACATACAGAAACGAATTTGAAAAGGGGGTTGATCAAGATCAAACTATCTTGTCCCTTGATGATGTCGAAAAAATCCAAAATATGTATGATAACACCATAAAAAATGAGGCAGTTAAATCGATCCCTGAAATGTATGATTATGATGCGGTATGGGATGAATATTCATTTTTTACAGATCATAATTTTGATAAATTTAGTCCATTAAAGTTTCGTGTTAGACCTGACAAGATGTTGGTTAAGAACGAAACACCAATGGCTATAATAGATTGGAAATCGTGCAAAGATGCTAGTAAAGCAGCGTTCCGTTCAGACTTTTTTCGATATAGATATGATATACAAGCAGCATTTTATTGCATGGTATTAGGTCTTGATTTTACAGATTTTTATTTTGTTGCAATTGAAAAAGAGTATCCATATAATAGTGCCGTATACACGCTTAGTGAGGAAACTCATTCTAAGGCGTGCAATGACATGACAAACACTCTGATCCAGATTATGGATTGGGTAAATGATCCTAGAACTGCAAATACTGGGATCGTAAACAAGAACACAATAACACAATTATGAGCCAAGCAAAAAAAACAATACAACAATTACTCACTAAAATTCAGAATGAACTGAATGTTCCAAAGAATAGAATCAATAAGTTTTCTAATTATGAGTATAGAAATCTAGACGATATTCTTGAGGCAGTAAAACCATTATTGGCTAAATATGATGTTACCCTAAAATTAGATGATGAGATCGTATCTAATGGTGATAGAGTATACATTAAATCAACTGTTACCTTTGAAAAGAATGGCCAAGTCATCACAGGTTCTGCACTAGCAAGAGAGCCTGAGTCAAAAAAAGGCATGGACCTCATGCAGCTTACTGGCACATGCTCAAGCTATGCTAGAAAATATGCCCTCGCAGGCTTGCTATTGCTTGATGATTCTAAAGATGCAGATAGCGTTGATCATAGACACGTAAACCAAAGTGTCAAAAAAAATGGTCTAGCATACGATACTGCCCCATTTTAGATATCCATCCGTTAAGTAACCCTTGCCATCTAAATGGTGGTAGGGGTTTTTTATATGAGTAAGGCAAAGGGAAAAAGAACCGTATACAAGGCAATATCTTATCTCAAAGATCAAGGGATGATCGTAGATGAGGTAGAGATGTCTGGTAGATATACTCAATACAAGGATCTTTTTGCTGGTTATTGCACTAAGTGCTGGACAAAGGATTGTGATCATAAAGATCAATATCGATTTGAGGGATTTGATCTAATATCCATGAGTCCTAAAAGGTTGTTTTTAATACAAGTTAAAACTAATACTCCCCCAACACGCAAAAATTACATTCGTTTTGCTACAAAGTTTGCTAGTAGATATATTAAAATACTATCAATGACTTGGTATGATCGAAGGGGATGGGTCATCCATACATTTAACAAAAATGGAACCGTAACGAAAAAAGATCTCAGAAAAACAAATGAGAAGAAAGATGACACTAAATGAACAGCAAATACTAAACTTATTACAATCCAATACGAAGGCAACGTATTGGCAAATTGAACCGTTGATGAGGGTGGAAAATCACGACAAATATTGGACTACCTTTTCAACGATATGTAGCCTTATACAGTCAGGTGTAATAGTCTCCGATAATAAATACCCATCTACCTATTCACTAACCCCATATGGGCGAGTCAAGGCCAAGGAAATACTATGAGTATTGATCTTGAGGACTCCCTCATTGGGACACTTCTTTTTTCTAGAGAATATAGAGATCTAATCTTTGATTTAAGTGATGCCGACTATTTCAACTACAACAATGAATTGTATTTAGAATGTTGTAGGCAACATTTAGAGGGCATAAACTTCAATGAGGTCACGATATCCTCAAAATTAGATATATATACTCAAGACAGACTTTTAGGGTTACAGATGTATGCTTTGGTTAGCGAGTCACAGATCAAAGATTATCTGCACATACTAAAAGAGGATCGAGATAAGAAAGTATTAAGGAGATCCATATCTGAGGTGTTTCAGAAATCCATGTCTGAAGATGTGACTACAAATGATCTCATATTGATGATCGACAAACTATCACAACAGACTGACGATACAAGTGATGTTGTTGCTTTAACGCCAACAGAAATATTTGTTAGAGAAAAAGAGAACCCAGTAAAAGAAAAACTGTATACCAATATAAATACAATTGACAATATTTTATATGAAAATGTTGGCATGCACAAAGGCGATATCAATGTGGTTTTGGCAGATTCTGGACATGGTAAAACTCAATTTTGCAACTTTATATCCGTTAAACTGCTAGAGGCTGGATACAGGGGTTTGTGGTTTCAGATGGAAGATTATGATGTAAATACGGCATCTCAACTTGCTGTTAACACATTAGAGTATTGTGATAATATGCTGATCGTTGATAGTATTGATGATGTTGATGAAATAAAAAGATGTTGCAGGAAAATCAAGCAAGAAAACGGCTTAGATTTTGTTATTATAGATTATATACAAGAGGTGTACGCAAAGGGTCGATTTAACTCTAGAACCTTGGAACTGAATTATGTAACAAAAATACTCAAACAGATTGCTAAAGAATTAAACGTTTTACTTTTGGTCCCTAGTCAGGTCACGATCAACGATCATGTACGTAATGGATGGCAACTAGAGCCAAGATACAAAGATGCGCAATGGGCGCAAGTAATAAAAAATGTAGCGCATTGTATGACATCAATATTCAGGCCAAGCATGATCCCTAGTCTTGTTTCTTTTGATGGGACATCTAAAAAGGTTAAGGGATGGCGTGACATGGATACTTTTACGTATAATAGCGTCTTTGCGAAAATTGTAAAATCAAGAAGAGGAATAATAAGCCACCAAAGAGTCCATTTAGAACATGTTACAGATAAAGGACTTGAAGTAGCAAAAAAACCATTTTAGTTGCGCAATACAATCCTTGAGCGTATATTATATAAATATCATTCAAACATTAATTAAAATACATTCTTATGATATACTGTGAAGCATATATGAAGTTGGAAACATTAGAACAGCTTGTTGCAGGCGTAAAAGCTAAACAACAGGCCGATCCCAAAGTTAAGGGTATATCCTTAACGATACAGGTAAAAGATGAATTAGATCCTTATGGAAATAATTTAAGCGCTTGGGTTAAGCAGACCGATGAGCAAAAGGCTGCAAAAAAAGACCGATTCTGGGTAGCGAATGGAAAATGCTACTGGAAAGATGGAGGGGTTTTCACTCAAAAAGAGTTACAAGAAGAAAGCCCTGTTGCTACCTCACAGAGGGAGGTTATGCCAACTGAGGCAGCTCTCTTTTGATTTTAATGGAGACAAAATAGCACAATACATATACAAGAAATTTAGTTAATCTAATTTATCATGTTATTGTATGGATGGATGGTGTGAAAGCTGCCATCCTTTTTCAGGAATATCCTGACTGACAAAACTGAAAGGGGGGAACCAGCGAGCCTCCCCTCTTTTGGTATTGAAAAAACAAATAACAATACATAGATTATATTTTTTAACGAACAATAATATTATGTACTTCGATTATTTTAGCATTAAAGAGTTTTTTGTTGACAGAGTTATGTCAAGCGTGCCAATACATGTAGTAGATAAAATAGAAAAACATCATAAACCTATAATCAATCAAATAAGACACAAAATACAACAACCTATATCAGTGTCAGAAAATAGTGGTTATAGATCTAAAGATTGGGAACTATCACATGGCAGGAGTGGAACATCAGAGCACACTTTTACTGGACTAGGTGCGGTAGATTACACGTGCGCCAATATGGAGTTGCTATTACAAGAACTTAGGGCGTCTGACTACAAGCGTATATGTTATTATCCTGACAAAGGATTTATACATTGTGATCACAAAGGTGATCGATACCATGAGTTCGAAGCAGACGAAAATGGAACATGGCAATATAGAGGAGAAAGACGATAATATGACACAAGACAGTAATCAGATAATAGAAATGGTTTGCAAATCATGCAACATATCTATTGATGATCTATTAAGCAAACGAAGAAAAAAAAATCTGGTTGATGCCAGACAAATTTGCTGTATTTTAATGTACAGATTAGGATTTAATCAGCAAAAAATAGGAAAATTGTTAAATTACAAGGATCATACCACCGTAAATTACCATTTAAGTGGCAGGCGTGCTAATAGCGCCACAATGCTCAATAGAGCCAACTTACTGCTTATTAATAGTAATGCATCATACAACGCATGATCGCTCGTTACAAGTAAAATTTGGGGGGTGTTTTTTGGAAGGTATAATTATTTTGGTGTTTTCGATAACAATGACCTTTATAGGATTTCTTGCTGGTCTCTGTGTAAGTATGCAGATATCAGAAGATCATATAAAAGATGTTTTCAAACAAGGATACCTAACAGGATCTAAAGATCGTGAAGAAAACTAGCCTTTCTTACTGCGTCCAGTTTTTTTCATATTTCTAGCGATTACTCTGCCATTCTTGGCTCCTGTCATATCTTTATTTTTTTTACCTTTCTTGTCTTTTTTGCCGTCTGATCCATGATACATAATTATTTTCCTATTTTTTGTTGTGCTTTTCTATGGGCTTCAACGAAGGAGTCTCCCATGAGCATCCTCCTACGCATAAAGTCCATGTGTGGTTTACTGTGATGAACTGAGTGTTTACTCAGCATTGTCTGCTGACTCTTGGTCAGCTTTTGCTTCATTATCATTGTTTTCTAGTGCGTTTTGATAACCTTTAATCAGGTGTTGTGTTTCGTGTAGTTGCATCACAATTTGTGATTCAAGGTTCTTTAACTGTTCTAGTCTTTCTTCTGCTGTCATAATTTTGCTCGCTTTATGTTAATGGTTATACCTAAATATAACTACCAAGGCATTCCTTTCAAAGTCAAAGGATTTTTTTGTCCATCAATCTGTGCTTGAACACTTGCCTCTGTAGCATCTTTATCAACTACATCATAAAGCCAACCAAGAACAGTTTCCTCAGTCAAGTCCTTATAA
>VMHT01128740.1_pt1 | contig 17791 bp, 8 predicted proteins | sample 4693611 | NCBI WGS metagenome assembly VMHT01 (sample SAMN12280063, study PRJNA550983) | marine metagenome | isolation source: seawater sampled from same location over 5 years 0.02-0.2 micron viral filtrate | place: USA: collected off the coast of southern California halfway between the port... ...
GAAATCCCGTAGAAAGTCCAGTAGGAAGTCAAGGAAATCCCGGAGGAAGTCAAGGAAATCCCGTAGAAAGTCCCGTAGGAAGTCAAGGAAATCCCGTAGAAAGTCCCGTAGGAAGTCCAGGAAATCCCGTAGAAAGTCCAGAAAGTCCCGAAGGAAGAAGTCCCGTAGAAAGTCCCGAAGGAAGTCTAAATCCAGAAGGAAGTCCCGTAGAAAGTCCCGTAGAAAGTCTAAGTCCCGAAGGAAGTCCCGTAGAAAGTCCAGAAGGAAGTCCCGAAGGTAAAATAATTAAAAAATTTTAATAGAATACAATTTAATTTTGATTTATTTAGATAGATATACAATCAAAATTAGACAATGAGCAAGATATACTCTATCAAATGGAATGTTGGTGCCCATATCAGATTTTCCCAGAAAATCGCACCAACCATAAGAGAAGCAATTAACAGCGGAATGTATACACTCCAATTCTTCATGGGCAACCCACAATCACTAAAACGACAACGTATCACTGAAGAAGACATCAAGAAAACCCAAGAACTGACAAAGAAGTTTCCTATGAGTATTTACACGCATTTTCCCTATGTAGCGAATTTTGCTGGTAAATCCGCCCCTGATGGTTTGGCATGGTCTGGAAACCAGTCGGTTGATGGTTATGTTCGTTCTATGCTGAAAGAACTTGAATATGAACTGAGTATAATGGCTCAAGTTGGTCATGGTGTTGTTATTCATCCTGGTTCCCATCCAAACAGACAGGGTGGATTAGAAGCCATAGCAAAATCAATAAATAAGATTGACTTTGCTCCGGGTTCCCAAGTTCTTCTAGAGAATTGTGCTGGTGAGGGGAATAAACTTTGTCGTGATTTCAAAGAGATTAAGATGGTTTTGGATGGTATTGATGAAGACAATTTACCTAATGTAGGTATTTGTGTTGATACCGCTCATATTTGGGGACAGGGTGATTATGATTTGCGTAGTATAGATGAAGTTGAGCGTATGTTCGTAGATTTTGATAATATTATTGGTCTTGAGAATTTTCGTTTGCTCCACCTCAATGACAGTGAGGTCCCACTTGGTTCAAGGAAGGACAGACATGCCTGTCTTGGTAAAGGTTATATATGGAAAGAAGGATTTGAATCTTTGTTATACTTATTGAACAAGTGTAAAGAGTTAGATATTCCTGCGGTATTAGAAACTAACGGTTATGATATGCTAACTTTGGGACAACTGTCCGAGATTGAAGATGATGAAATAATATGTGTTGGTGTTCCTAAAGTTCAAGAGTGTGATTGTTGTAGAATCGCAGCATAAATTACAATATAAATTGTATTATTCAATAATAATACAATTAATTTATTATGGTCCATTACCACAGTAATCGGTACCTACCTGACAATCAAGTAAAGTCGGAAACGTTTCAAGATCTCCTTCAGGTACTCCTTGAGGTAGTGCCGAACAGTGTTTACCATGTCCTGTGTTTAAACAAGTAAAACTGGATACTACGTCGGTTCCTTTTCCACAGTAATTGGTACCTAACTGACATTCAACTTTAGTTGGAAACGATTGAACACCTTCTGTCCATGAAGGTATCGCAGTACAATTTTGAGTGTGTCCTGTGTTCAAACAAGAAAATTTATAACTTGGTGGAGGTGGTGGTGGAGGTGGTGGTGGAGGAGGTGGTGGTGGAGGAGGTGGTGGAGGTGGTGGAACGGGAATAGGGAGTGTTCTTTTTCCTTCACATTCTTCCTTACTGCCGAAATAACGTACTGTTGGTCCTTTTCCAGGTGGTGTTAGTTCACATTTACTAAAACCGTTTTCATCTTCTTCTCCAGTTCTTGCCCACACTATATTTTTACCAATAAACTGAGGTGATCTACAAGTATTATTTAATGTATTCAAATAAGAATCTTGCCATCCTTTATTTGGATAACATCCTGGGCGTGGCAGGGGTTTATCACCGGATATATCCGGTCCCCATCTACACATTTTTGAAGGATCAGCATTACATTCTGCGAAAGTGCTGTGTCTATTACAACCTTTCGTATTCTTACTACATTTAGATGTATCATTATTCCAACTACAACACGAACTACTTTCAAACATACTACAACCAGATTCTACCTGCTCACAATCTTCTTTCGAAGCTCTTCTTTCACAACTTATGGTGTCTTTGTAATGCTTACATTTATCATTCTGAGGGTCTATACCAACTTTATTACATACTTTTGACCCATCAGACCATGCCTTTAGACTTCCAGCTTTTGTATCAGGATTTTTCATTCTACCCCCAAAACGAGGTTGGTTCCAACCACAAGGCGCAAATCCTAACCTTACTTGGTTGGTTTTTGGATTTAATCTCGCATAATAATCTGACAAAGATATTTTATTACCTTCCATAAAATTTACGGGAGGTCGGCATTGATTATCTTCGTCTTCGTTACAATATGGGTTGACCGACCAAAAATGCGAATCCATTTTACAAGAACTCAATTTTACCTGACCGTTTTCTGTATTAGACAAGTTATATCTAAAATTATAATCTGAACTACAATCAGATCTATTTGCATCTAGGGTACCACAATTCTTAAGTATAGTACTTGTATATGCCTTATTACCGAATCTATCACGATCCCACCCTAGATTGAAACTAGTTCTGTCGGAACATACTCTTCCAGCTGCTGCGGTTGTTAACATTTATTATACCAAGGAAAAATGAAAATGAAAAGATGATTTAAAAATTCAACAACACAAATAAAAACACTCGAATGACTACTATTAAGGAATCTGAGCAAACTATGACTGATATGTCAACTGATGCTGTTAAGAATATGGATATGACCTCCAATGTAAATGACCCTATTGATGAATCCGAGTTTACAAGAAAGACTATCGAAACACTTGGTAATGCTGTTCGTCTAACTGACAAGGATGAAGCTACTAATCTTGAACTATTTTGTTATGTACAATGTAATCCAAGTGATAATAGTATGCTTCGTCAATGTCGTGGTGTAGTTTTCCATGAAGACACACTTGTTATGCGTGCGTTTCCATACACGGTAGAGTTTAGCAATGATGATGTTGAGCAAATCAACAACAACATTGGAAATATTTTGAATGATTGTGCTTTTTATGATGCCCACGAGGGCACCCTAATCCGTATGTTTTACTTCCAAGATAGGTGGTTTATTAGCACTCACCGCAAGCTTAATGCTTTCCGTAGCAAGTGGGCGAGTCGTGAGTCTTTTGGAACTGCTTTTAAGCGTGCCCTAGAGCATGAAGTAGAAAAGAATCAGGAACTACGTTCAGTGATTCAAGATGGTGATGAGGGACTTCTTGAGAGGTTTCAGAATACCCTTGACAAGAGTAAGCAATACATGTTCCTAATCAGGAATTCTCCGGAAAATCGTATTGTTTGTTCTGGGGTTGATGAGCCTGTTATTTATCATGTTGGAACTTTTGTTGATGGTGTGCTTGTTACAACTGAGGATTGTAAGATTAACTATCCTACAAAGCATAAGTTTTCCTCTACTGAGGAACTTATTAATTTTGTAAAGGATATTGACATCAGCAAGAAGCAGGGAATTATCTGTTTTGCTCCAGATAACAAACAATACAAGCTTATTCACAAGGATTACCAAGAACTTTTCCGTGCTCGGGGTAATGAGCCGAGTATTAAGTTTAGGTATATTCAGATGCGAATGAATCGTCGTGTAGTTGATATGCTATACTATTTGTATCCGGAGATGTCTGCTACGTTTGAAGAGATTGAGAACAACATCTATGATGTCGCCAAGAACATTTATACTGCTTACGTTCAGCGCTTCATCAAGAAGAAGTTTGTGACGGTTCCAACTGAAGATTTTTTGGTTATTAAGGAGTGTCATAAGTGGCATGAGATGGACCGCATAGCTAATCGTATCAATATGGATAAGGTTATTGAGGTTTTGAACCAACAAACTCCAACATCCATTAATCGTATGGTTAGACGTTTTCGGACAGAAAACAATGATAAGATTCTCAATAAGCAGACCAATAAGGATAGGATTCGTTCTAACACTATTACTTCTGCTACTGAGAACCAGACTCCTCCGGCTGAGGATATGGAAACTAACTAAACAATAAGTAAATAACTATATTTATAACCAACAGGTTATAAATAATTTTGATATTTATGTATTTGGTATAACTAAAATAAAAAATGTCTGTCAAAATCTTATTTATTGGAGACCCACATATCCAAATCAGCAATCTACAAGAAGTAGAACTCTTCATGGAAAAAATTATAAACCTCGCAACAGAAAAACAACCTGATATAATCGTAATTGCCGGAGATTTACTCCACGACCACGAACGTATCCACACAACTGCCCTTAATAAAGCATATGAACTTGTCAACAACATGCGACTCATATCCAAAACCTACATCCTCGTAGGAAACCATGACTACATGTCAAACCAACAATTTCTCACAGAGCACCATTGGATGAATGGTATGAAAGAATGGGATAACACTATAGTTGTTGATACAGTCATAACAGAAATAATCAACGAACAAAAATTTGTATTTGTTCCATATGTATCTCCAGGAAGATTTGAAGAAGCCCTGAATACTTCTAAAGAAAATTGGGATGATGCCGCATGTATTTTTGCCCACCAAGAGTTTTTTGGATGTAAAATGGGAGCTATTGTATCGGTGGAAGGTGATAAGTGGTCTTTGGAAAATCCATATGTAGTATCTGGGCATATACATTCTAAACAAAGCCCACAAGAAAACATATATTATAGTGGTGCCGCCATGCAACATGCTTTCGGAGAAAGCGATAAAAATATCATAGCATACTTCACTTTTACTAACAATAAATACGAAAAAGAAGAGATTGACCTTGGACTGCCAAGGAAAAAAATTGTTTATATGGATGTTGAAGACATAGACAACTACAATATTCCTGAGTCAGAAGACCAAATTAAACTTACCCTAAACGGTAATTATGACCAATTTAAAGCTCTCAAAAAGACCAAGACTTATAAGAACTTGGTAGAAAAAGGACTAAAAGTTGTATTCAAGCCAAAGAAACCAAAGAAAAAGACTGAAAATGGAACAGAAGAAAATAAAACGGATGTTCCTCACGAAGGGACAAACTTTAGTAATATACTGGGAAATATTATAAATAGCCAGAAAAATCCATATCTAACTCAGAGTTATGAATTGGTGGTTAATGGAAAAGAAATGGAAATAGATGATATCTTATTTCTCTAACATGAATTAAGTATTTTTAATTATTTTTTGTATAATGTTTATATAAATGAGTTATAGCACAGCGAATTCTCAAAAATTCACAATGATAGATGATTTACCTGACCTAAATGATCTTGAAGTTAACTCAGGGAATATGGCGCAAAATAATCCACCAGTTCATGAAGAAAATAATGAAAAATACTCTAAATTTATCAGAGAACGCTACACAGTCCCTAAAGAAGCAGGTATGATTAACGGAAACACACAGTTTTCTCCATATAATGATATGAATACACCCGAACAATTTACTCCCATGCCAAATGAACAATACGCTCAACCTCAAGCTCAACAACAATACTATCCAGAACACTATGTTCCACCTGTTATGGAACGATTTGAAAATTCATCTACTAATCTATCTTGTATAGATGTTGCTAATCACATAGCTCAATGCCCCATTTGCTCCCAACTATACAAAAATGACAAGTCCATTTACATGATGGCTATCATAATTCTATCAGTAGTATGCTTACTATTGTTAAAGAAAGTCCTAGACCTCTAAATTCGTTTCATTGTTAATCTGTTTAGATTAACAATCTAAATAAATATCAATACACATGTAAATGGAAGAAATAAAAACAAATAGTAGCCTCTATGATACATTAGTTCTTTCAGGAAGTTCTATCAAAGGTATTACATTCTTAGGAGCATTACAATACCTATACGACAACTCCCTACTCAAAAATGTTAAAACATTCGTCGGAACATCATCAGGGGCAATGATATCATTCCTACTTATTATTGGTTATACTCCTGTAGAAATTTTTGTTTACATATGTACCCACCAAATCCTTGACAGAATGCAACAATTCAACATAGTTGCCATGATTCAAGGCTCCGGAGCCACATCATTCAACTACATCCATGAACTTCTAGAAAGAATGACAATTGATAAGATTGGATACCTACCAACAATAGAAGAATTAGAAACAAGATTCGGTAAAAAACTTATCTGTGTCACTCATAACCTCACAGAAGATAAAACAGAATACATCACATCAGAAACTCATCCTAAAATTCCTTGTATCACAGCCCTTCATATGTCCGCTAACTTACCACTTATCTTTGAAAAATTTAAGTACGGACACAGTTTCTACATAGACGGAGGTATATCAGACAACTTCGCCATTCAAATTGGAGAAGAGGTAGGAAATAACGTATTAGGTATAAACTTAGTATATTCATCTGACGAACTATCAAACAATACCGACACAGATACAGTAGAATACATATACAAACTAATGTTTATTCCAGTATGTCAATCTGTTAAATATAAGATTAATCAAGTTTCTGACAAATGTAAAGTCATCAATCTACCCTCCAACGTGGCATCCCAGAAGTTCTTTGACTTCAACGTAAAATCATCTATCAAGATGGATATGTTTAGCGACGGATACCAACAACTCAAAGAACACTTTCGCCCAGTAGTTTCTTAATATCTTTTTGATATTAAGAATTCGTTTAGATATACTTACCCATATTCACCTTATACTGTAATACACTCCCAGTCAGTTGTGATATACGGAACCTTGTTATTGTAATTATTCTTAATCTTAGTCAGCTCCGTATTGACATAGTTTCTCAAGTTCTCAGCACTATCTTCCAAGTTGGTTCCATCACCATGAACGAACGTATTAAACAAATCAGTAAGCGACACTGTTAACAACTCCAAGACATTGTGAATAGCCCTATTCTTCTCAGCTGCCTTCTGACGAGTTCTAAGCGCCCGAACCCACTTATCATCATCTATCTCCTTCAACAAATACTGAACTCGCAAATCAGAATTATCTTGCATCCCTATACGATTAGGATACCGATGCCGAACTGTTTGCTGAATATGTTGAACCATCTGATGACATATCCACCAATTATTAAAATTCGGCTCCTTCCTCATTATTACCCTTTCCATTAAGGTAACATAAGGCAAACCACCACAAGCACCACCAGGAATATCACCCGGAACCCTTGGAGCAACTCCACCATTCTGCTGCCGCTGATATTGATAAAAGTGAGGATTGTGAATCACACCTGTCTCTATCTTACCCGTCTTCCATGAAAACGCAGTATTACAAGACGTACAATACATCTGATCACAGCCCGATATTTTAAAGATAGGAACAGTACAGTTAGGGCAAGGTTTTGTGTCGTTTGCCAATAACTTACAAGTTTCAATATCCTCTTTCTTACACACATGGTCTTCATCATCTCTCCCATTCTTGATGACCCGACACTTAGAACACACATACACATTACAAGTCCCACATTTCCATGCTTGCGATAGAAAACCCCTACAGTCCTCAGCAGGACATCCCATAATAAACTTCTTCTTTTCTCCATCCCCTTCCTTAGTTTCTTCAACTCCACCACCATTCGCACGCCACCGTGTCTCATATATTTCCGTCCTAATCTCTCTCATTCGTTCTTTAAGATATCTCATCTCATCTTCCAAGTCCCTAACTTCTTTCTCGGCCTCTATACGCCTATGACGAGCCTCAACAAGATGTTGAGTATCTGGAAGAAGACTCTTTTCTAGACTTAGGAGGTCGTCAGCCCGCTTGCGCCTATACTTATCGTTATGAAAATTCTTAGGAGTAACTCCAGATACAAATTCAAGGGAAAGTTCCCTATGACATGACATACAGTCGGCACCAGCTTTACTGGAACCCATTAGATATGTGCGAAAACATATTCCGCAACATGTATATTCACAATAGGGGCATCTTACGATACATCTACCCCCATTGTTTAGTGTTTCACAACAAACGCTACAGTCAGTCATTAGTTGATTTTATCACAGTAGTTGTATGATAAAATCAATTTCGGAATTAGTCACTACTGTAACTACTATTTCCCCAATCATCAGCAGAAACTAGTATATTAAATAATTCTTCTTGCTGATCATAGGTCAAACCAGGAAATCTATTTTTAATTTCATTTGCTGTTTGATTTGTTCCATTGCCAGTCCAAGTTCCTGCTGTTGTATATAATTCTCTGTATAAAGATGCTACACCAAAGTCCTGAAATTCATCAAGAGTTAATTGAGAAACTCTGCCAATGACTATATGTTCATTTATTATTGCAACATAATAATCATAATTATCAACCTGATTTCCATCTTCATCTTCTAAAGTACATAAGGCAAATCTGTTACCAGGTTGTGAAACATCAGTATTCTCAAACTGTTTAATTACGTCACCAGTCTTTACTTTTTCGTCAGTTTGTCTAAAATTAACCTTTGTACTTCTCTCTCCTGGATTAGAAATAGAAGTAAAATATAAGGTTGTCTCATCAGTTTTTCTAATATATAATCTTGAATCACCTGTTCTATTACCAGAATTATCTTTTGCTTGCATCCAATAATCATTATTATCTTGTCCTCCTATACTTATAAAACTCCACGCACTTGACCAAGAACTTTCATCACGGTAATTACTTAAACTAGAAGTGTTATTACTATTACCCGCGCTATCGTGTCTTAAATATTCTACTTTGATTTGGTATGGAGTTCTATTTTCAGCGTACATAATATTCGAAGAATCAGCATCCGCACAACCAGTACTTTTCATTACAGCTGTATTGTTATTTGTAGTATTTTGCGCATTATCACAAATATTATCATCATCAGGACAAGGTCCTGTTGTACTACTATTTTGAACTAATATCTCATTTTGACCATTACATTGATTATAAGATCCATTGGATCTTGCCATACCATTAACATCACTGTCTTCCAAACAATAACCAAACCCAGGACCAACTTGGCACCAATTTCCTCCAGATAGAATAGTAATATTACAGCTATTATAACCTGAGTCGGAACATGTAGGAGTAGTTATTGAGCCATCAGACCATAATACATAAGGAGCATCCTCATCATCAACAGTATCTTGTAATATTTGATGATTAGTTCCAGTATAATCGTAAGAACTTATTTTTGTACAAAGTCCGGTTGCATGATCATAAATAATTTCATCTGTGTTATCAAGTGTTCCATCAGTTTTCATTTTATCATAACATAATAAATATCCACCTATTTCATTATTACAACTCAAAGTCGCTTGTGAAATTCTATAACCACTAGATTGACCATTTGTCAATGATAACCCACTAGTTGGACAAGAAGTACTAATACTTGTCGTTGTAACATCATTACCACTATTACACTTCCAAACACCATTATCGTTAGTTATATTTTGACTATACGGATAATAATCAAGACTGCCCAAAGAACTTAGATCAATATCATCTGGTGCATATGATGTCTCTACTGATGCCGAACAAGCATTTGCGGTTGATTCATTTACACACATACTTAATGTAGAAGTTTCCCCACTATCATCAAAACAAGCCCCAACCTGAGTTTCGTCAGAAAAATTAGTAATGTATGTAGTACCACATACACAAGAATTAGCAATATTACCACAAATTTCACTAATTATTGTAGTTTTATCGGTCATTTCTAATGAATTCGCAAACGTGTTTGTCAAACAAGTATAACCGTCAGGACAGTAAGCCGTTGGACTACTTCCACAAGCTTCCACACATGTTTCTTCTTGATCACCATCATCAGACATTTGTTGTAAAATGTAGTTATCTGAAGAACAACATTCTCCAGTTTTGTCTGGTCCAACACTACAACACTCAGTATTATCTTGATTCGGGTTGGCACAGCATTCACCATTTGTTACATAACCTTCAGTATCACAACAGACACCATTATCTGCAATAAGTTCGTCAGCACAACACTTTCCATCGGTAGATACAGAATAACCTCCGGCATCACAACACCTAGCTTGATTGTCATCATCATAATATACATCTACATTAGCGCAGAAATCACTTCCTATTGGGGTATAACTATCAGAGTTATAATCACAATAACCATTTACAACTTCAGATGAATTACAACATTTTTCCGTTTCAATACTATTGTCGCCATCATAAGAAGTCTTAGCGCATTCTTCAGATCGCAGTGTAAAACAAGAATCACCATTCTCACATATATCTTCAGTAGGACATTCACCATCTATTAGGTCGAAATTACAACAAGAATTACCGTCATTATAAATTCGGTCGTCAGAACAACAAGTACCATCTCCGGTTACACTATATGTATTTACACTGCTATCAAGACAACATTTTGTATATGAACCATCAACATATATCCTAGCTTCATCACAACAACCATCATCTGTAGAACCTTGTTCGTTAGGACAACACTCTGTCTCATTGCTCCAATATTCACCAGAAGGGCAACAGTAACCAGTATCACTAGAATATTCAGAACCAGACGTCTCACAAACTTGTGAATATACAAGTTCACCATCTTCGTTAGTTTCTAAACAATTTACACCATCAGGACACAATTTTCTCTCACAAGTATATACATCTTCTCCATCCACTGTTGTTTTAACAACTCTATCATCCTCGTAAGGACAACACATATATACTCCCTCCCCATGCGCTTTAGTTTCCTGACCATCTTTACAAGGTTGAGCATTATTTTCACATACACTATCAGTCAAGCAATACTCTAAACAATAACCATCCTCATAATACTGATTTTCTCCACAAGGAGTACAACCACCAGACACATTATCATCATCACTCCATGTTCTATCATATATTTGAGGATTTCCGTCTTCGTCATCACCACAAGAAACACATTCACCATTCAAAGCATACTCATTGTTTGCACATACTTCACAATTACCATCAGAGTTAGTAAATCTAAAATTCGTATCGTCACAAGGTGAATCCCCTATGAATGCCCCAGTGTAACATAGAACAGCAGAATTTATCAAAGTTCCATCAGAACATGTATCAGCGCTGTCATATCCCTGTCGGGGAATACCTCCAGAATCGTTGTATAAACCTAGCTCAGTGGCTTCTATACATCTATCGTTAACGCCTCCAGTATCACACCACTGACCATCTGGACTAGTTGCGCAACTATTACCACATTGTTTTTTAGTCAAAGTTCCATCAGACCATTTAATATAGTCATCATCTAGAGTATCATCTTCGACACCATCGGCTTTTATTAATTTTGTACATAATTTAGTGCTATGATCATAATTTATTGTAGCATCTGTATCAGATTGTGTCGCTAATTTATTATAACAAGCCAATAGACCTCCAATCTCGTTATCACAATTCGCTAATTCAACTTGTAGAACTCTATAAACTTCTGACGAATCAGTATCCCAATACAAGTTTTCATTAGACATGTCAAAACAATTATCAAAAACATCATTCTCAAATATATTAACAGTATTACCTTCTTCATCAACTACACATTTATAATTTCCATCAGTATCTTGAAATATTTTATCAGTATAAGTCCGATATTCGTCTGGAACTTTGCTTGGGATATTTTTAGGTTCATCTACAGCAGAGCACTCATCATATTGTGCGGTAGCTACACATACTTCTAAAACATCATCTCCGCCTGGAAAACATTTGTCTCTAAATTCAATACCAGTAGTTATATATGTTCCCTGACATATACAAGATTCTGAATCACTACATAATTCATTATAAATACCAAGCTTATTTGAGTCGCTTAAATCTTCTCCAAAAGTTTGAGTTATACAGGTATGACTAGCAGGACATTTTGTATCATTTCCACAAGTACCAACACATGTATTCTTAGTAGTAATACCATCTGACTGGGTTATAGTCTGTAATACCTCATCGTTATAACAACATTCGCCATAATCATCAGGTCCTATAGTACAACATTCGCTATTATCTCCATTGGGTTTATCACAGCATTCACCACCTATTACAACAGAACCTGTAGTATCACAACACTCACCATCTACAATAAGATTAGTCTCACAACACTTTGTGGAACCATCTGTTACCTCATAACCATCTGTATCGCAACAATAAGTAATAGGTTCGGCCAAGGTTCCTCCGTAATAAAGACTATCATTGGAACAGAACTCATCATTTACTAAAGTATAATTAGATTCATTATAACCACAATACCCAGCAGTAAGTTGTGCTGTAGCACAACATTCATCAGATTCATCATGGTCTGCGTTTCCAAAATCATAGTAAGCTTTACCACATGATCTCGGTTCATCTTCAGTAGTCAAACACAGCTCTGAACCACATGCTACTTCTTCTGGACACTCTTCACCGTCAACATCAAAAGTACAGCAAGCATTGTTTCCATCCCCATCCTGATATATCCTATTTGATGGACAACATTCTCCATCTATTACAAGAGAACCAAGAGAACCATCAGAATCACAACAAGCATTGTTTCCATCCGTGTTTGTATATACTTTATCTGTATCACAACAACCACCTTCAGTTGTTTCTTGTCCTACAGGACAACACGCCGAACCTGTCCAATATTCACCAGAGGGGCAACAATAACCTGTTTCGCTGGAATATACCGCAGTATCATCCTCACATTCTGTTGAATAGACATTTTCCCCATCATCATTAGTTACAGAACAATCCACATCTGAAGGACATAATGGTTTAGCACAACTATATTCACCATTTTCTAACTTTACCCTCGTAAAACCATCAGGACAACACATATTTACACCCTCTCCGGTTATACTAGTTGAACCATCCTCACAATTATTACTAGTAGAACATACTTCCCCAGAAATACAGTAAGTTTTACAATAACCATTCTCATAATATTCATCAATTCCACACTCTTTACATCCTAATGAAGGGTCATCACCAGTGTAATCACGGTCATAAACTTGGTTTTCACCACAGGAAACACACTCATTATTGAAAGCATATTCAGTTGTTCCACATGTTACACAGTTAGCGTCAGTATAACCATCATCGCCTTCAACGAGATATCTGTAATTATTAACTTCACATGTAGATGGTTCCGTAAATGCATCACCGTCCGGACAATAATTTACATCAGTTATTAATATTCCATCAGAACATGTATCAATATCCGCTTCATCTTGTCCTTCTTGTGCGATTCCCTCTAATTCCTTGGCTTCAATACACCTAGAGTTATCAATATTTTCTTCCCCACCTCTCTCTATGGAATAACAGTATTGGCCTACAGGTGTGTTCTTACAGGTTGAACCACATTCTTTTTCTGTAATAGTTCCATCAGACCACTTAATATAATCATCCTCCGGAAAGTCTCTATCACTATCAGCATCATACGAAGTTATCTTAGTACATAAACCCGTGTTCTTATCAAAATATACCGACGAACCTTCATCAGAATTAGTCGCCAACTTATCGTAACAAGCAAGTAACCCACCAACATCATTATCACAATTAGATAAAGTCGTTTGAACAGCTCTAAATCCTGTATTCCAATACAAATTATTATCAGCATTTTCTTGACAAACATCTTGAATGTTATTTGTGGTTATATCTACAGTATTACCTGAAGAATCAACACATGTGGCGTTGTCCAGAGAAATTGTATTTGTGTGTGGTAAGTAATTACTGATTGCTGAAGGAACATAATATGATTCATCTACAGCAGAACACTCATTATAATCAGAAGTTACACAAACAGTTAGAGTATCCGAACCCTCAGGAAAACACTTATCAATAAAAACTCCACCATCAGTAATGTATTGACCATCCGCTATACAAGATTCTGAACTAGCACCACATAAAGCTTCGTAAAGACCAAGCTTTTCTGTTTCACTCAATGTGTTTTCAAAAGTTTTAGTTATACACGCATATTTATCAGGACATTTAGTAGTTCCATTGCAATCTCTAACACAGGTACTCTTACCATCTATAACTTGTAAAGAATATACCGTACTATCGGTAGTATCAGGACAACAAATACCATCTCCATCTGGACCAACATCACAACATTTGTCATTTGTTTCAGAATTAATATTTGTTTTACCAGATTTACCCTCGTCGCAACATAATCCTTCTTCAGATAACAACTCCTTAGGAGGCTCACAACAAGTTCGATCAATTTGATTATAATATTGAACCTCACAACACTTTGTAGCATTGCCATCCTCATCGTAATCAGAAACAATATAATCTTCTGAATCGCAACAAGCACTCACACCATCACTTGTATATACATTACCTTTTTCACATATTTTTCCACTGATACAATCATAGTCTTCCGCATTGTAAGTACAATACTGACCACACTCCGGTGTTGATGTATCGCAACAAGTATTTTGTGTTGTTGCATTTTCATCAGCATAACCACAAAATGTGGTACAATTTGGAGATTCTCCACACGAGAAATTGTCAGGACAATATTTTACTCCTTGTGGTGTATATAATACATCTATAGGACAACTATTTCCATCATCATCTATCTTAGAAGATGGCCAACATACTGTCTCACCGTCAGCAAGACCATACTCTATACCGTCCTCATCTTCACAACATTCAGTCCCATTATTAAAAATCCTATCTGTAGCACAACACTTCGCCCCCGTCCAACCCTCTTCACTAGAACAACAAGAACCACTAGTTCCAGCCTCATTCATCACAAAACTAGAATCAGATTCTTCACACTCGGTCCCATTTAATTTATCATCCCCCTCACCACATTCTAAACTACCCGTCGGACACAATGGCTTTTCGCAACTATACTCGCCATTTTCCAACTTGACCCTAGTATAACCAGAAGGACAACACATAATCACATCATTTCCATCAGCATCCTGTCCTGTTATTTTAGTAGAACCATCCTCACAATCATTACCACTAGTACAAACTTCTCCAGAAAGACAATAATCCAAACAAGTTATAGTAGAAGAGTTATAATATTGATTCTCTCCACAAGATTCACAGTTTTCAGTATCACGATTATAAACTTGTTCATCACCACAATTAACACACGAATTATTATCTACATATTGATTCTCTTTACACACAATACAATCATCATCTTCTGTCAAATATCTATAACTATTAACTTCACATGTAGATGGTTCAGTATAATTATCTCCACCCGGACAAAAACTACTATCATCTATTAAAATACCATTTTCACAAGTATCAACAGATGTTTCTCCCTGCCTATGTATTCCAAGAATCTCTTTATCTTCTAAACACCTAGAATTATCAATATTTTCAGCACCACCCCTCTCAATATCATAACACCACTGCCCCTCAGGTGTATTGTCACACGTAGAATCATCGCTACACTCATTCTCCGTAATAGAACCATCAGCCCAACGAGTATAGTCTGTGCTTGGAAACTCCTCACCATTAGTTCCAGTCTCAGAATAAGATGCTATCTTGGTACAAAGCTTAGTATCAGAATCATAGTTTATTACAGATGTATTATCATCATCACCAGCAGTTATCATATCAGCATAACACGCTACAAACCCACCTATCTCAGGACACGAATAACCATCTTTATCAACCTCATACTCAACCTGTTTCACCCTGTTACCATTCTGCCAAGATAAATTACCATCGGCTGCCTCCCTACAAAGAACTGAAACATCCTGAGACGTTACATCACCGCCATCACATGTAGTCCCTTCAATTTCTGTACTATACGGATAATAACCACCCAACATAGATGGAACAAATACACCATCATTCTTCTTTACACACTCACTATAAGCACCATTTATACACATTTCAATCTTATCATCGCCATTTGGGAAACAATTAGTCTTGAAAGAACTCAAATCAGACACATATTCACCACTACATATACACTTTTCTGGAGAAGCCGCACACAGTTTATCATACAAATACTCCTTATTTTCACTAGTTAATTCTTGCCCAAAAGTCTTACTCATACAACTATAATTAATAACATTCCCATCCTCATCACGAAGACTTGGACAACTTAAACCCTCAGAGTCAGGACACGTATTCATACATACGTTCTCACCTCCAAAATTACCAAGTGTGTAATCTCCACCACAGCAATAACCATATTTATCTGGTCCCTCAACACAACATTCTGTTTTACTTTCATTAGGAGTATCACAACATACTGACCCATTTATCACAGCACTACCGTCAGCATCACAACATTTGCCATCTACAATAAGATTCGTAGCACAACACTTTGTGGCATTGCCATCCTCATCGTAATCAGATACAGAATAACCTTCTTCAGTACAACAAGCAAGACTATCATTATTCATGTAAGTATTTTCTTTTAGGCACAACTTGTCTCCGACACAATTATATTCTTCCTCATTGTAATCACAATACTGACCACACTTTAAAGTATCGCAACAAGTTTCTGCTACTTCAGAATCCTCGTTCGCATAACCACAATTAGTCTGACAATTTTCTTCGGTGCCACACGCAAATGTTTCAGGACAATTTCCATATTCATCAACATCTACAGGGCAACTGTTTCCATACTTATCTATCTGAGAAGATGGCCAACACACTGTCCCACCATCGGCAACATCATGAGCGACATCTCCATCATCCTTACAACACATATTCCCATTGTAAATTTTATCACAACATTCAACCCCAGTCCAATCTTGACCTGCAGGACAACAAGCACCAGACGAATATATAGAACTACTATCAGAACAATCCGTAGAATATCCTGCTCCAACACAATCAACACCTGTTGGACATAGTGCCTTAGCACAACTGTAAGTTCCATCTTCCTTCTTGACCCTTGTGTATCCGTTCTGAACGTCGCAACACACCAAAACACTGCCTTCATCGTCAGACACTTTTTCATATCCACTTTCACATTCATTGCCTGAACTACACTCCTCATTTGCAGTACAATAACTCAAACAACTCAAACTTACAGAATCATAATAGGACGAATCATCACATTCTTCGCACTTCTTAGTATCACGATTATAAATATGTGAAGATGGACAATCTACACAAGAATCATCAGATACATATTGATTATTTTTACATGAAACACAATTGTTATCTTCGTCTATATACCTGTAATCATTAACATCACAGTTTATAGTCGGTGTCGGTGTAATATTACTTGTTCTATTTTTAGCAACTACAACAACAGCTGTTATAGTAGTAACAGTCAGTAATAACGCAATCAATCCTATGTATAAAGGACTTAACACAACCATTTTATTATCTATTAATAATAAAATTATTTAAGTATGCGATTCATAAAACTCTAAAGCCTTGGGATGAGATTTAATCTTATCATAATTAATATCAATTATACTCAAACCCTCCAAACTCTTGATACGAGACAAAGCAACATATGCCTGTCCATACTCAAACACATGAGACAAGTCCATCTCCGCATAATCAAGACTTTCTCCCTGACTCTTATGAATACTTATCGCATACGCTATTTTTAACGGCAACTGAGTCGCCCGCAAGATTGCCTTGTCGTTCTCTTCAACCTCCCATATATCATAATCAATCAAACGCTCTTGACCATTCAAAAACTGAACCATAGGAATCTCACCCACAAAACTCTTCACCACACCACGACTACCATTCGCCAAACCATTCTCCAAATCAAGATTCTTCAACAACATCACCTGAGAACCAAGACACAATTGTAAATCC
>VMHT01152257.1_pt1 | contig 17785 bp, 16 predicted proteins | sample 4693611 | NCBI WGS metagenome assembly VMHT01 (sample SAMN12280063, study PRJNA550983) | marine metagenome | isolation source: seawater sampled from same location over 5 years 0.02-0.2 micron viral filtrate | place: USA: collected off the coast of southern California halfway between the port... ...
CCGGTGGAGTTGGTAGCGGATCGGAATAACCCGGTACAAATACCGGAGCATTATGCGTATACGATGGCTCAAATTGCTTTTTTAGAGGAGTATAAGAAGACGTTGGACCCGGACAAGGCGGCGAAAGCGGCTGGAATTGATAAGCGAGTGGCAGCGACGTGGTTAAAAAAGCCGCATATTGAAGAGGTTGTGGTGAGTGTTCACAAGACGTATGTGAAGGCGGTAATGTTGGATGCAAAAATTGCGGCGGGGCAGTTTGAGGAGGTGTTGCAGTCGTTGATGCAGCGATTTGAGGAGGGGGACTCTCGGGTGTCGGGGGCGTTGGCAAGTATGGTTAGTAATAAAATGAAGTTTACAGGTCATGGTGGTATGGAGGATACTGGTAGTAAGACTCAGATAAACATAAACATTGATTTAGGATCGGTTAAGCAAGAAAAAGGAGAAGTTATAGATGTCTAAGATTCAGGTTATTTGTATTGGTTGTGCGACAGCGAATGGCGGCGTGTTGAATAAGGGGTTTGTTAATCCGAATTTGTTTTTGAGGGAGTGCGATGTTTGTGGTGAGCCGAGGCCTGTGTCGGCTATTTTGGCGTGGGAGAATTTAAACCCGCATGATAAGGAAGCGTATCAAGCCAAGGTTGCCGCGCCAAAGCGTACACGGGCTAAAAAAACGGATGATTCTGAAATTGTTTAATTGGTTTAAGAAAAATAAGAAACATGAGCCCTTGGGGACGGATGCTGTGGTTGAGTTTGTGGTGGATGGGGGCTACTCAGTACGCGCGCAACTAAACACGTTTAGCTGTGTGTGGCACGTAACGGTGTATATGTACGATATGGTGGTTGCAAAGGAGGAAATAGACGCAAGCCCAGAGAGGCGGACGTTTGCGTTTTTAGAAGAGACTTACGATAGGGACCTTTTGGAAAAGTTAGTAAGAAAAAAGGCGTGGTTAAAAGCCGCTCGGGTTCCCGAAGGTTTGTGGAACAGGGCGGTATCGGCTAGTGATGACTTTTTAGTTCTGAGGGCGGTGGGCGACTGCCAAAGTCTAAAGTATCGCATTTACCCCAGAACGGCCAAGGGCGACATAAACCCGGTGCTTAAATTTAAAGAGTTTTACGTCAGTTGGGGGTGCATACGAGGCCCTAAAGATTTTCCGCCAGAAAAAATAAATGAGAAATGGGAAGAGTGGCCATACCCGAATGAGTGTGAAGTTTGAATTAAATTATAAGGCATCCCCAACGCTTTCGAAGTTTCATAACTCGGATGCGTTTTTTCGGGGGGTGAAAGGGCCGATTGGCTCGGGTAAGTCGGTGGGTATGTGTTTTGAGTTGTTTGTGGTTATGAAGACCCAAGAAAAATCAAAAGACGGGATTCGTCGGACGCGGCATATCGTGGTTAGGAATACGGCACCGGAGCTTGAGACGACGACGTTAAAGACTTGGCTGGACTGGTTCCCGGAAGAAGTGTTTGGTAAGGTAAACCGAAAACCGCCGATTTCGCATCATATTAAGATTGACGATGTGGAAGCGGAGGTTATTTTTTTAGCGTTAGACCGCCCGGAAGACGTTAAGAAATTATTGTCGTTGGAAGCGACAATGATATGGTTTAATGAGGCGCGTTATATTTTGAAAGAGATTTTAGACGCAGCTACGGGGCGGGTAGGTCGGTATCCGTCGCACAGAGAGAAGCCCGAAGGTTTTGAGGGGCAATGGCCGACTCGGTTTGGCGTTATAGCGGACACTAACCCGCCCGATGATTCTAGCTGGTGGTACAACATGGCGGAGGTTAAACAGCCGGACGGGTGGGTGTTTTTCGATCAACCGTCTGGGCTCAGTGAAAGCGCGGAGAATGTGGAAAATTTACCGCCTAATTACTACACGAATATGATGGCGGCTAAGCCACAAGAATGGATTGATGTGTACGTGCATGGGGATTATGGGTTTATACAGGAAGGCAAACCGGTATATGGCGAAAACTACATAGACAACACGCACTCTAGCTCGGATGTGAAGTATGATCCGGTATTGCCAGTAATTGTGGGTGTGGACTTTGGACTCACCCCGTCGGCGGTAATTACGCAACGAGACCCCTTTGGCCGTTGGCGAGTAGTTGATGAATTTCTAACGCCCGATGGCGAGACGTGGCCGCTCCAAGACTTTGCTAGAAATCTTAATAAGTATTTAACGAAAGAGTATAGCCAAGCGAATATTGAGTTATGGGGCGATCCGTCTGGTGGATTTAGAGATCAGCAAGGGATTACTGCGTTTGATCTGTTTAAAAAAGAACAGTTGTTTGTGCGCCCAGCACCATCCAATAAGTTTGAAGTCCGACGAGAAGCGGTATTGTCGCCGTTGTTGCGGTCGAGCAATGGCTTACCGGGGGTTGTAATAAGCCGACAGAAAGCTCCCATGGTGCGTCGGGGCTTTAACGGCGGGTATCACTATAAGCGATTGAACGTTGGCGGCGAGGCAAAGTACAAATTGGAGCCGGAGAAAAATCGGTTTAGCCACCCACATGATGCGTTGCAGTATGCGTTATTGGGCGGGGGCGAGCATAAAACAATGTTAGGTCGAAACGAGAAAATGCAAAAGCCGACGGTACTTCCGAAATTTAAAATATTTTAGTATACTATGGGCATGAAAAAGATTAGATGGTATGTGGTGTTTAGGAGAATACCCCCAACTAAACACCCAACTATGCGGCTTTTAAAAAAAGTGTTAGACCGAAATATCCAACACGTGTTTGCTTTACGAACAATTAGCCCGCACACGGTAGCCGTTGATTACACGGGGTTTAATATAAACACGAAACTATACGAGAATCAAACGGCCGAGGAAGTTTTAGCTGGGCATTTTGACCGCTCGAAGTATTTAGTTGTTGAATATGAAACGATCGAACGAGACTGTCGATCGGGGTTTCATATTGGAAATATAATACCGGGATGTGTTAGTATAGTTAAAATGGCACTAGGAATAACTAATTATGCGTTTACGCCGTACAGTTTGTACCGGTGGTTGGTGTTAAATGGCGGCAAGATATGTTTGGCAAATAAACAACATGGAGGTAAACTATGGGTGGCGGCAGTCCCAAATACGACGACTCAGTACAGCGTAAACAGTTAGAGATGCAACAAGAACAGTTGTTAGAGCAAGAAGAAGAAAGTCGAGCGCAACGCGAGCAGATTTCTCTGGAAAATACTACGGCTTTGTTGGCTTTAAGGCGCGGAACCGTGGGGCGACGGTCGCTTCTGTCCACGTCTGAGCGGGGTGTTGTGTGAGCGTTAAAGAAAAATTTTTAGCGACGTTCAAAACACTAGAGTCTCGCAAGCAACAATGGGACTCGACGTATGAAGAAGTGTACGAGTATTGTATGCCACAGCGGAATTTATTTAGCGAGACTACGCATGGCGAAAAGAGAGATAACGCTCAAGTTGTTTTTGATTCAACCGCAGTAAACGGTACTCAAAAATTTGTATCTAATATTCAAAACGTGCTAGTCCCGCCCATGAAAAAATGGGCTCGGTTAAAGACCGGTATGTTTTTAAAAGGCGAGAACGGACAAGAAGACGCCCAAACACTTAAAGAGCTAGAAACCATGGAGGAAAGGCTGTTTGAGTGCATTCATGCGTCGGCGTTTGACCAAGCAGTGTCCGAAGCGTTGTATGACGTTGCGGCTGGAACCGGAGCTTTACTTATCCGCCCGGGGACAATTAGGCAGCCGCTATTGGTTGAAGCAGTCCCGATTGCCAAATTATACATAGCAACAGGGGCCGATAACACGGTAGATACGGTGTTTCGGAAAATGAAAGTGCAATACCGAAACATTATGAGCACGTGGCCCGATGCAAAAATACCCAAAGAAATGCAAGACGCCTACGCAGAAAAACCCATGGACGAGTGCGAGCTGATAGAGGGCATGTATCCCGAAGAAATCACGGCAACCTATATAATCGACGGAGTGCAAAAAACTGAGAAGGTTATGGGGTTTAAGTATTGTATTTTGGCGACCAAAGGCAAGCACTTACTTGTAGAGCGCGAAGAAGACTTTTTACCTTGGGTGGTTTTTCGATGGTCCGTGGTTGCCGGCGAGTGGTATGGCCGCGGCCCGTTGTTGTATGCGCTACCGGATATTAAAACGCTTAACAAGTCGATACAATTTGACTTAACCGCAGCAGCAATGACTGGGCAGCCGCCGTTGCTTGTTGGCGATGATGGCGTTATGAGTTTAGAGAACATGAAACTGGAACCGGGTATTGCAATACCGGTGTACTGGGATATGGCGGGGCCAAAAATTCAATACTTAAACCCACCTCCGTATTCTAATTTACAACGGATTATTGTGGAAGACTTGCGGAAAAACATTAACGAGATGCTATTTACCGACCCGCTAGGCCCGATTGACGCACCTGTGAAGACCGCTACAGAGCAAACGATTCGCCAGCAGGAGTACGCCAATCGATCGGGCTCCTCGTTTGGGCGGCTGTTTAGAGAGCTTGTGGCAAAAACAGTTGACGTGTCGTTAAAATGTTTAGAAAAAGTAAGCGACCCAGAGGGTAACCCGCTTGTGTCGCTTGGGCAGTTTCGGGTAAATGGGCTCGAGATTGACGTTCAAAGTCTGTCCCCGTTGGCCACGTTGCAAGAGGAAGAAGAAATACTTAATCTAATGCGCTATTCGCGGCACATGATGGAGATTAAAGGGCCTGAAATGCTAGAGACGGTGTTAAACACAGCAGAATACGCCCGTAAAATCGCTACACATTTGAGTTTACCGGCGGGACTTGTACCCACGGAAGAACAATCCGCCCAAATTCAACAGAACATTATTGGCATGGCGCAGCAACAGCTAGGTCAACAAACGCCAGAGGCAGCGCAATGATACAAATACCGTTTAGCGACGAGGAAAAACTAGTGTTAATTCGGCTACTTAGAACCCCGGACGGGCAACAAGCGTTGAAAATTTTGGAAAATAACACAATTGGGAAACCAGTTATTCAGATGGTGCACCCCGATAGTGGCAATACTTTAATGGCAGCAGCACAACGAGAAGGACAAAACAGTGTAGTACGACAACTTAAACGACTTTTAGAGCAAGTGAAAAATAAAGCTAAGGAGGCTAATTAATGTCATTACTTCAGACCCCAACAGAAACAGCAGAAGCAGTAGAAACAGAAAACGCGCAAGCAGAAAGTGTAGAAGCTATTAGTGCGGAGGCGGAAACAGCGGATTTATTGGGGGGTAAGTATAAAACAGCTGGCGATCTAGCGGCTGCTTATAGCGAACAAAGTAAGTACATTGGGGAGTTGCGTAAGAACGTTAAAGAGATGGAGTCCAAATACGCCGCGCCAGAAAATTACGATTTTAATTTTGAAGAGGGCGGGCAGTTAGAGAAGTACAAAGAGTTAAGCGAAACTTTAGACTTGCCGTATCTTGCAGAGGTTTTCAAGAAAAATGGATTAAATAAAGAGCAAGCCGAAGGGGTGCTGGGAAGCTATTTAGAGTCAATAGAAGCGGCGAAAGCTAACCCCGAAGACGAGCTGTTAAAACTTGGGCATCGAAAAGAGCAAGTGCTTGGTGAGCTTAATAACTATAAGAGTGGCCTAAGCGAAGAAGACCAGAAAATATTGGATAGCATAGCGGTGAGTGGAGAGGCATTGGATTTTTTACACCGAAATCTAGTTAAACAGAATTTAACTATTCCATCAGGCAACGCAGCCGCAGCCCCAAAACAATCGGCTGACGAGCTTTTAGTAGAAGCTAGAAAGTATCATAAAGAAAATGCACATTTGTTTGAGGCGTACCCAGACAAGCAAAAAGAGTATTTAGGTAAGATGCGAAATTACTTTGTTGCGAATGGAGCAAAACTTGACAATTAAAAAAAAGTAAGTTATAATATTTGTAGTTTTTTTATGGCAACCTTTTTACGAAGCCCATAAAAGCTAAAGTTGACCCAAACTTTAAATGGCAGATGAGGCCCGCTAAGTGGCGATAACCCAATTCGACTGTTGTACTAGTTGTTAAGAATTGAGGATAAATCATGTCATATAATATTTTAAACACAGTCCAATTCAAAACATTTGAAGCGGATGTTCATCACGAATTTATTGAAAATGGTGGGAAATTAAGAGATACTGTACGGGTTAAAACTACAGGCGGAGAGTCGCATCAGTTTACAAAATACGGAGCGATGCGAATGACCGAGCACGCTGTTGCTACGGAAGTTTTAGTTAGTAACCCTCCGGTCACTAAAGTAACAATCACAATCAAACGATACGCAGGTCGTGTTCAGTGTGATGATTTTCTAAAAAGCGAAGTTCCCTACGATGCGCTTTCGGAGTTAAAACCGGCAATTACCGGAGCTTGTCGCCGAAAAGAAGACCAGATTATCATTGACGCTTTGGTTGCGTCTTCTCCGTCAAAAACTGTTGCTAAAAACATATCTGGTAGTAATGATAACTTAAACGTTGCAATGATTGCTCAATCAGCACTATTGCTTGACGAGGACGGGGCTGACGAGGATTCTCGCTACATTGTCGCAGGAGTGCGAGGTAAGCACCACTTAACTCAAGAAACTGACGTGAAAACGATTGATACGAGCGCGGTCAAAACTTTGGTTAACGGCAGTATCGCCAGCTTTTACGGGTTTGATTTTAAATTTATCGGGAATAACGGAGAGGAAGGCGGGCTGCCTTTGGCTACTAATGACCGAACAAACTTTGCGTATGCTAAAAGCGCGGTAGGTTATGTAATGAACCGAGACTTTACAATGCGCGTAGAATATAATGCAAATATTATATCTGACGAGATTGTTATGTATTTTTCGGCGGAAGCTGGCGTTATCGATCAGTTAGGTGTCGTTAAGATTACTACTGACGAGTCATAAGGAGGACAGGTAAATGGCATTTGATATTAATTCATTTAAAGCAATAACTCAATACGGACAGGAGACTCCCGATTTGTTTATTTACAGCTCGCCCGATGCGTTGTCTGTAATTCGAGCAGCCGGGTATTTTAATGATCGGTCCGTAAACTTGAAAGTGAACGACATAATTCTTGTTGTGTCTTCAACTGGCGGAACCCCGGTTCACAGTTTTAATGTTGTTAACAGCAACACTGGCGGCGTCGTTGACGTAACCAATGGGCTTGTTATCACAGCTACTGACTCAGACTAGAGCTTATGACGCTTACAAAAGTTAGCTTGTGCACCGCTGCGTTACTCTTAATTGGAGCCGACGAGATCACGTCGTTTTCAGACAGTACGCGCGAGGCTAAACTATGTAAAGCGTTGTATGACACGACTAAGGATGGCTTGTTACAGAGCCATCCTTGGCGGTTTGCGATTAACCAAGTTGAGCTTAATAAATTAGCGGCCGCTCCGCTATATGGGTTTTCTTCGGCGTTTCAATTGCCAGCTAACTATTTACGGTTGGTTAAGAAGAACCCAGCTACGTTAGACTACGAAATTCACGAGGATAAAATATACTGTAACGCAACGGCATTGAAAATTACGTATGCGTTCGCCCCGCCAGAAAATAAGTTCCCGGCCTATTTTGCCCGTGCGCTTGAGTTTGCTATGGCTCGACTATTGGCGATTGCGTTACAAGAAGACTCCGATAAAGCGATGGTCTATGGCAATCTATTAAAACAGCAATTGATTGACGCTAAGTTAATAGATTCTCAAAACTCAGGGGGCACGGGAACGTCACCGGGAACGCAAAGTTATCTTGCGGTTAGGAGCTAATGGCTCGTAAAACAAAACTTATAGCCGCACAACGATCGTTCGTGGGGGGCGAGATTAGCCCTACGTCAATAATGGATATTCGGCGGGAGCGGTATTCGGATTCGGCTAAGCAATTGAGGAACGTGTACGTAAGCCCCGAGGGGTATGCGTTTCGACGGGAAGGACTAGAGTATGTTGCTGCCACAACGTCGAACCAAGAAGCTCGTTTAATTAATTTTGAGTTTAACAACATTCAAACATATTTGTTGGTGTTTACGGCTGGCGAGTTCAAAGTGTATAAAGATGATGTTTTGCAAGCGACGGTTAGCAGCGCGCCAATATCTACGCTAACCGTATCGCAAATAAGAGAGATGGATTTTACGCAATCAGCGGACACTTTAATTTTAGTGCACCCGGATGTTGCGCCGATTCAAATTCAGCGAACGTCGCATACAGCATGGACAGCGGCTTACATTACGTTTGAGCACATTCCGGTGTATGCGTTTACTGGCGTGACCGTGACGGAGCCCGCAACCAATCATTTAACGTTAGCTTCGGTTAGCGGGCGAGACGTTACCGCAACTTCTACGCACAATGTATTTAGCGCAAGCAGCGTTAACCAGTACATAATTGGGAAGAAAGGCGGCATATTGTTTATTACGCAATATGTCAGCGCAACCCAAGTTATTGGGGATGTTCACGTTGATTTTCCGGGTACGTCGATTGACGCGGGCGAGTGGGAGTACGAGTCGGGGTACGAACCGGCATGGAGCGCAAGTCGTGGGTGGCCGGTTAGTTTAACATTTTATCAATCGCGGCTGTGGTTTGGTGGAAGCAAATCGCGTCCACAAACGCTTTGGGGGTCTAAGGTTAGTTATTTTTACAACTTTGATCTTAATGGGAGTAATGCTGCCGACGCGATTGATGTGACTTTGGATAGTGACGAGCTTAATGCGATTCAGCGAGTGTACCCGGGGCGGACGTTTCAAATTTTTACTACGGCGGGCGAATACTACATACCGAACCGAGATACCGAGCCGATTACGCCAGAGAACATATCGGTGTTACCGGCGACTGGCCATGGGGCTAGTGCCGTTACGCCGGTGTCGGTGGATGGCGCAACGATTTTTGTTCAAAACAATGGTCGTGTTATCCGAGAGTTTGTATACAACGATGTTGAAAAAAGTTATAATGCGGCCAACGTTTCGATATATTCGTCGCATTTGATTAACGCTTCTCGGAGTTTGGTCGTAAGAAAAGCGACTAGTACGGTGCCTGCCGATTTTGTTTATCTGTTAAATACCGACGGAACGATTGCGGTATTTAGTGCATTGCGTTCGGTTGGGCTGGCAGCATGGAGTTTGTTCACAACTGAGGGTGAATTTGAAGATGTCACGGTCGTTAATGAAGTTGTCTATGTCGTGGTTAAACGTACCATTAACGGGGGCACAGTACGGTACATTGAGAAGTTTAACGAGGCTGCGTATATGGACGCGTCTAAACTTTCAACTAGCGGCTCGCCTACGGATACGTGGACCGGCTACGGGCATTTAGATGGGGAGACGGTTAAGGTGCGGGGAGACGATTACATTTTACAAAACGTCACGATTGCTAGTGGTAATTTTACAAGTTCCCAAAAAGTTAGTGCTATTGAAGCCGGTATTAATTTTTCAGCGAGCATTGAGACGTTGCCGATTGATGTGGATCTTGGCGGCTATTCAATGGCTGGCCAATACCGGCGGCTAGTTAGTGCTCAGATTCGGTTGCACAATTCTAGGAACATATCTGTAAAATTTTTAAATAACACCTACCTACCGGCGTTTCGACAGTTTGGCGATTTACTAGACTCGCCCATTCAAACTTTTTCTGGGTATAAAAAAGTGTATTTAAACGGTGTCGATCGAGAGCCAACGATAACTATTACCCAAACTGAACCTTTGGAGTTTATTGTATTAGGGACCCTAGTTGAGGTAAAATAGGAGTAATTATGGCAGTACCATTCGTAGCAATTATAGCAGCAATATCAGCGTACTCGGTGTATAGCCAGTCGCAAGCGCAAGCAAACATGGCTCAGTTTCAAAAACGACAATCTGAATTGCAAGCAAAACAATTGGCACTACAAGTACAGGCGGAGAAAACGCAAGCGGCGGAAGACGAGCTACAACGGCAGCAACAATTGCGAGAAGTTATGTCGGCACAACAAGCGGCGTTCGGATCGGCTGGGGTATCTGGCCGGTCATTTGAGGCGTTGCAAACCGCAGACGTCGGTAAAGTAGCGCGGGCAGACCGATTAGGCAAACTGTTTACGTCTACGCGAGAGCTTGGGTTGCGAACAAGCATTGCTCAGGAGCGGGCCCAAGCAAAGCAATATGGGTATGCGGCAGGCGCAGCTCGGACTAGTGGGCTACTGGGGGCACCGTTGGCTGGGCTTACGTCGTATTACGGTATGCGAGGGGGGGCCCGGTGAGTTTAGCTTCTCGAACACCGCGATATGGGGGGCAAGGCGTGTCATTGCGGTCGGCTCCGGTCCAAGCTCCGTCGGTTACACCGGCGGGAATTGCAGGCGCAGAGCAAGCTAAACAGCGTGTACTTGGGTTGGCTAGTTCAACACTTGTGGCGTTTCAGCGTCAAAATCTTATTGCCCAACAAGCCACTGCCGATCTGTATTATACGTCGGCGGCTTCTGAGGTTCAAACAAATGTTGTCCGACTTTTTGATGAAAACCCAAACCCAGATAAGGCCCAAGGTTTAGCAACGGCGTATGTGGACGCGCTAGTTAGCGAAGCTCCCGAGCAATATAGAGCCCGGCTAACTGTAATGAGCAACGCAATTGTTAACCAACAGTTGGTTAAATCCCGTGAGACGTTTAGTAAAAATCTACAATTAGATCAACAAAAAGCAAATGAAAGCCATCATGAACAGCTTGTTGAACGTTTAAAAAATGTCGACGTGTCTACGCCAGAAGGGCAACAATTAACTGCAATTTATTTGGGGGAGCTTGAAGACAGTCGGGAACGCCGGTTGCAAAGTGAGGTGTTGCAAAAGGGGTATCAAACGCCAGAGCAGGTTGAGTTATTGGAGCGGAAGTATGCAGTGGAGCGTGCGGCAGAAATTGAGAGTATTCAAGTGTCCCAGCTTACTACGTATGCCATTGGGCAAGACGATATGATTGGCTTCATGGCCGCAGTACAAACAGGTGACACAGGCAATGAGGCGTTTGATACGTTACCCGACGACGTAAAACTAAAAGCTGCTGAAAGAGTTAAACAAGCGTTTAACACACAACTACAGGCAGAGAGCTATGCGGAGAAGCAACAAGAACAGCAACGCGTTGAGCGACAGCTTGTACGTGGCGAGCAGTTGATAGGTATTGATCCTAGCGATCCTAATTTTGATGCAGCAGCAGAAGCGTTTGTATCTACTGGTAAAACGTTTCAAGAGCGAAAGCAATTAAGAGAGTTTAGCCAAAGTCTTCAAAACCAAGCGACGGAGACGGATCCGTTACTTAAACGAAACTTGACGCTTCGGGTTTACCAAGGCGATGGCCAAGTTGTTAAAGAGGAAATTTTAAGGGGGGAGCATCCCGCTGGGTTGAGCTCGGGCGATTTGACGTATGTCATGAATACAATAAAACAGCAAGAAAATGAGTTTTTTCAGTCACCGGCGATGAATATCATTAAAGAGCGGATGTACTCAATTGTCGGCGGCAAGCCGCTTGATGTGTTTGCGGCGTTTGCGGCGGCATCAACAGGGCAAAGTACAGAAAGAGAAGCCAATGCCGATGAGCTAATTGCTACCCAAATGGAAGCCATGGCGGACGCTTACGAGCGTGGCGAGATAAAAACGACGCTTGAGTTAAAGCAATACGCTGAGCAAAACGTGTATCCGGCACTTCGGGAAGCAATGGAGGGGCCGGAGGCCGCAACGTACAAAACGCAAGCGGAGTTAACCGAAGCGTTTGAGAATGGGGACATATCACGAGAGCAATACAAAACAACGTTAAAGGAGCTAAATAGTGGCGAGCGATAGACTAGACGAACAACAAGACCTTACTTTTCAAGATGCTATTGCCGTCAGCATTGAGAACACCGCAAGTGGGGCGGAAGCGCAAGCGGCCCGCGGGGCTACACGAGAACGGATAGACGAGCAGGTTCGTCGCGAGTTAGCCGCTGAGTCTCGCAGAGAAGCGTTGGGGGGCCTTGGTGGCGGGGGATCGTATGATCCTTTAGCGCAATCGTTTGACGACCCAGAAGTCGTGGCCAAGGTTATGGACATACCGAAAGGGGCGGTCGCTGGCGTTTTAAATACGGTTGAGTCTATAAAGAATTTAGGCATTGATTTAGTTGCCGCAACTGATACGAGCGGTAAAATAGACCCAAAAGTGTTGGATATTATGCGCGAGAAAATAAGCGTGAAAGACATTATTCCAGAGACTAAAACAGCAGCGGGGGGCGTGGCGGAGTCTATTACGCAGTTTGCCACTGCGTTTTTACCAATCAGTCAGGCATCCCGTGCGGCGGGGGTTGCTAAAGCGGCGGCTAAAGTCCCGAAGGCTATAAAAGCAGCGGCGCAAGGGGCAGCCGCAGAGTTTATAGGATTTGAGGAGCGAATGGCATTAACTGAAAGTTTAGTTAAGGCTGTAGATCCCGAGCTGGCTAAAAAACTACCGGCCTATTTAAAAGAAGACGCAGAGGACTCGCCGTTTGAGACACGTTTTATTAATGCGTTAGAGGGCGCAGGTGCTGGGCTCGCTGTCGATTTTGTACTGAAAGGCGTTCGGTCCGTGCGCAATATGGCTCGGGTAAACCAAGCCCGAACGGTAGTTGAAAAAACTGTAAAACCGGTTCAAGCACAAATGACAAAAGTGCGTAAGGAGTTGGAATCTTTAGCCGAGAAACAAGTACAGAAAATAAAAGAAGCAGCGCAACCTCCCGAGGCGGTACAGCGGTTAAAGAAAGCGGTTGAGGAGCCAGCTAAAGAAACCAAAACCCGAAAAGAGTTAGACGAAGCGGCGAAACTTTTAGGGGTTACTGTTGAGGATTTAAAGTCGCGAGACGCATATAAAGCGGCCAAGGAGTTAAAGGTTGACGAGCAGATTGCTGCGGTAACGGTTATTCAAGATAACCAATACCAAGAGATGACCAAAGCGTTTACGGATTTAGAGTCTTTAGTTAACGCTGGTGATGTGCAAGCGGCAAGGACGGTTGCGGGGGTGGCGGAAGACTTTACGAAGATAGCGCGTACTGCGCGAGACGTAGCCTCAGGGGCCGCTCGGGGGGTGCAGTTTCGAGCCAAGAGAGAAAGTGTGACGTGGTTCAATGCCGTTCAGGAGCTAGTGGCGGATGGGAAACTTACTATAGAAGACGAGATTGACTATGCGAAAGCACTTATTCAACTGGCAAAAAATGGCGGTGACGTTGCAGGTTTTCTTGGCGGGCCTAGTAACAAGACGCTTACAAAAGTTAAAGATGTCAACGACTTGATTGCTCGCCGATTTAAAAGTTTTCTACTATCATCGCCAGTGTCTATGGCCCGTGACGTGTCTTCGGATATGTATCGGCATACGTGGGAAGTGGCGGATCGTTTTTCGGCGGCTACGGTAGGTGCTGCTCGACGCGGGGCTAAAGCGGCGAAAACGATTAAGCAAGAAAAAGGCTGGGCGGGATTTGTTGACGAGGCGTATCGGAATGGTGCGTTTAGGCAAGCTACGGCCCCTACGGATATTACATTTACTGAGGCTAAGGCGTTATCGGCCGGATACGCCGAGTATTGGAAACAGGTGATCGTTGGCACCGGCAAGATTGCAAAATTAAATGCTAAAAAAGCCAAAGAGGCGGCCGCAGAAACTGGAAAGATTAGCGGAGTCAAGACTGGGGTTAAGGGATTTTTAGAGGACATGGCGGAAAAAGCAAAATCAGTCCGCTTGGATTCTAGTACAAAATTAAACGTTCAAGAAACGGAGGTTAAAATAGCGGATCTAGTTGGAAAACCGGACAACGTGGCTTTACGGGCATTAGACTATGCAACCGCTTCGATGGAGCCGGTATTGGGTTTTTACCGAAATAAAGATCACGTGGGGCAAGCGATTGTGTTTCGGGCTGAGCTTAAGGCGCGAGCAATATCACGAGCTACCAACGAGGGATTAGAGGGGGCGGCTTTTAACGATCGGGTTAAAGAGCTAACAACTGATATCTGGGAGCAAGAAAACTTGAAAGACTTTTTAGACACAAAAAAGTTAAGCTCGCTAAAAAATAAAACATTAGCGCAACAAGTTACCGCTGGCCGACAAGCACGAGCCGAAGCTAAACGTGTCAGCTTAACGGAAGACCTCACAGGCGTCGGGAAGGGTTTTGAGTCCGTGGTTAATGAAGTCCCCGGAGGGTTCCTGCTATTCCCGTTTGTAAAGACCACTTACAATTTGACTAAGTACGAGTTGGCAAAATCGCCACTCAGCTTGTTAAATGTGCGCGGAAACTCCACAACTCAAAGAGCGTTGTTTGGCGGATCCGCCCGAGAACGCGATTTAGCAATCGGCCGAATGGCTGTATCCACCGGAGTCGAAGTATTGGCCTTTAAGATGGCGTATGATGGCTTAACTCGCGGATCGGTCATAAAAGATCCGGGTCAGCGCAATACATTAAACAATGCAGGTATGTTTGAAAACTCGATGCGTATTGGTAACACAGTTATTGGCTTAAACGATTTTAGCCCATTGAGCGCGCCCTTTATCCGAGCAGCCAACGTGGTGGAGTTGTTTCACTACATGGACGGCGATACTATTGAAGACGACCTTGCCGAAGATATTATGAATTATATAGCTGCGGGTATGCTTGGGACTGCCGATCAGATTACGAGTTCAAACTTCACGGGGCAACTTGGAGACTTGTTTAATATTGTGACTGAACAAGACGAGTATGGATTGAAGCGAGTCGGTAAGAGTTTAGTCACAGGTTTGACTGTTCCGGGCGCAGTAGCTTGGACATCTCGCTTTTTTGAAGACAACAAAAAACAAACAGATACGTTGTGGGAAAGTATACTGGCTCGATTAAATTTAGGCGAGGACAAACTTGATAAATTTGGGCGACCAATACCAAAGCGTTCAACAGCGGTGGGCAATATACTTCCGTTATCGTTGACGCAATATGGCGCAAACGACAAACTTGCAATTGAGGAGTTAAACAACGGCACTATTATTAGTAAACCAAGTCGTCGGCTACCCACCCCAATAGGGCAGGCGCGTTTAAATCCCGATGAATACAATCGATTACTAGAGTTGATGGGCGAGTTAAAAACGTATGACAAACTGTTAAAATTTACTGAGTCAAGCATATACGAGTCGTTGCCAGCCATACCGGCTAAACAACTGGAAAAGATTGGGCCACCAACGGCGACTCGCGGCGGAGCCCTGCGGAAACTGTATCAGACCGATTTGAAAATAGCACAGGATCAGTTATTACTTGAATACCCAGAGATTACTGCGCGGGCAGTGTCGGATAAAAAAGAATATTTTATCGACGGCAAAGAAGCACCCATAACTCGGTTTGCACCGAATGAGAAATGATATTATACTATAGGAGATAGACCATGGCAAATGTACCAGTAAACGATATAAATCCAATTCACCAATATGTGGCTACAGCAGGTCAGACCGACTTTGTATTTACATATGTGATTTATGAAACGTCCGACATAAAAGTGTATCTTAATGATGTGCTTAAAACGGAGACTACCGATTATACAGTTAAAAACTCCGACGGGTCAAGTATCACTGCGGATGATCTGGCGGATGGGTTAGCTGGCGGTAAAGTTGTTTTTAGCACCGGCTTAGCATTAAACGACAACGTCACGCTTTTTCGAGATATACCGGCGGAGCGAACCACTGGTTTTACGACGTCGGGGGCATTCAACTCGGATGCTATGAATTTGGCATTAAATAAAATTATTGCGCTTATACAGCAAGTTCAGAGAGACGGCGAGCGGACAATTCGCCAGTCGCCGTCAGATACTGGAGCTTCGCCCATTGAGCTCCCACCGCTTGACGCGCGAAAGGGCAAGTATATGTTCTTTAATAACACGACTGGGGTTCCCGAAGCGGGACCCGGAGCTTCTGTCGGCGATTACGCAGTATCAGAATTTGGGCAAGCACTTATTGACGATCCCGATGCTGCTACTGCGTTGACAACGTTGGGTATTAGCGCGTTTGCTAAAACGCTTTTAGACGATGCGGATGCTGCTACTGCGTTGATAACATTGGGTGCGCTTTCTGCGACTTTGCTCTCGGCTAAAGGGGACTTGTTATACAACAACGGAACATCTGTTACTCGATTGCCAGTTGGTAATCAATACGACATGCTTGGTGTTGGTGCGAGTTCTACTGTCCAGTGGGAGCAAAACCCACAACGGCGAGTTGTTGCGTTACCGAATACGGATGGTGCAGCTAGTGATGGTGGGTATCGATCTGGGGGTGTCATTTTAGACGATAATACTTTGCGGTGTTGGGGCGATGCAACGAATGCCGCACTTGGGATTGGAAGTTATGTGACAGATTCTCCTTTTGCATTTCAGCCAGCCTTTCCATTAAACACACCAGGAAAGCCGATTAAATGGGAGCGACAGGGTGCAAACAATATTGTGCTTATGGATAATGGTGATGTGTGGGTGTGGGGGCGCAATGCTTACGGCGAGCTTGGCGTAGGCAATACATCTAATGTTTTGGTACCAACAAAAGTTACTGCCTTAAATGGGATAAATATTGTAGATATTCAGTTAGCTAAAGCATATTATTACAATGGATTCCACACTTTATTTTTAGCCGATGACGGAAGTCTGTATGCTTGTGGGTATAATGCTAATGGGCAGTTAGGCATAGGCAACACTACCAATCAATCCACCCCGCAGTTGTTGTCAAAAAGCGATTGGGTTAAGATTTACGCCATGGGCGTGTCTGGGGGGGGCTTTTCAGCCGGAATTGATACGTCGGGCAATTTATACACGTGGGGCTGGAACGGCCGCGGGCAACTAGGAATTGGAAGTACAACAAGTCAATCAACGCCTCAATTAGTCAATGCGTTTGGGGGTGTGGCGGTTTCTAAGTTTTCGGGGGCACATGGATGGAGCATTGGTTTAACTTCTGAATACGGATCGTCCATGTGCTTATTAGCAACTGGAGCGGTGTACGTTTGGGGGTATAACGGAAGTGGCGGTTTAGGAACGGGGAACACTACTCAATACACTACTCCACAGCACCTCAGCGGTTTGGGTACCGATAATCAAGACATATTGATTGCTCAGGGAGCCTATGAAGTTTCTTATGTAATTAAAGACGATCAGAGCATCGTTGCTAGTGGGTATAACCATTACGGCCAACTAGGTGATGGGACTACTACAGATAGAAGCACTCACCAAACAATTCCAAATAGTTTACGAACTGGGCGTACTATCACACAGTTAAAAGCTTTAGGGTCAGTTAACGTTACTTCTACGGTGATCCTATATGACGATGGCTACATTCAAGCGTGTGGGTATAATCAGCATGGAAACTATGGCATTGGGACTGACCTTGCAACTAATACTAGTTTGCAGCCAGTTCTTGGATTTATGAAGCACAAACCGGTTAAACTGTGTTCTGTTGGTCGAGCTTCAGAAGCATCTCTGGGTGTGCTGACAGAAGAAGGCGTGTATTATCAATGTGGGGATAATAATGGGTTTCAGTTGCCGATTCAAAGAGCTGGTGGGGTTGAACACAGGTCAACCATGCAACCCTTTTATTTTAGCTAGGAGATCACTATGTACGTTTACAAAATACTTACTTTACAAAACATTATTGAGCCAGAAACGACCGATGAAAAGACTTATTTTTATATACAAAACCAATACGTTGTTTCGACCAGCCAAGACATTGGTGGGGATAACGCTGTTGAGCTGTTAGAGTTAACAGACGAGTTGAAGCAAGAGTTGTACGCACTTAACCCAATTAATGAGTTTTCAACAGTTTTAGAAAAGCAGTTTTTTATCGAAGAGGTCCGGCAACACTACTGTCAAGGTATCAAACAAGAAGCGTATCGCCGGATC
>VMHT01003023.1_pt1 | contig 17783 bp, 32 predicted proteins | sample 4693611 | NCBI WGS metagenome assembly VMHT01 (sample SAMN12280063, study PRJNA550983) | marine metagenome | isolation source: seawater sampled from same location over 5 years 0.02-0.2 micron viral filtrate | place: USA: collected off the coast of southern California halfway between the port... ...
GCCATTTATCTAAAACACCTGTACCATACCCTCTATTGTCTAGTCCATTCTAGTGTATACGATGGCGTTGACAATGCTATTCACTTTTTGATATACTTGTACCATGATAAAAGCAATAAAGAAAAACGGATTACTAGACAAAGACTTCCTTCAAGGGTTATCTTTGATGGTTGTCCCATTAATATTAAAGGTACTATCATGAAGAATGGTTTGATTGGTGTCCATATAGCCACTGGTGTCGATGTAGAGATACCTTTGAGTGAGCGTGAGATGCAATTGTTTCATGCAGGTGGTAACCATGATTGGAATGTCATGTGTGAGAGTGTCAAAGCACGCACTGGTATAGAGATAATCGACCAGATACAGTTAGATTTTCAAGTGATTAACGGAAATAAATCTAAATTTCATTAAAAAACCACTTGTATTATATGCTCTATGAGTGTATAATGAATGTATAAGAAACGAAATTGACTAGTGAATATGTTCGTGGATTGCAGAGAGGTTAAGTCACTAGAGAGGTATACTGAGAATGCCAAGAGTACATGAGAGAGATACTCACCTATTCAGCGGAGATGGTGTAATGCAACACGCGACAATACCATTGTTGAGTTCATAGTTCAAGTCTATGTCTCCGCTCCAGTTATATAGTCGGAGAACCGTACCTGGTCTATATCTCCGACACGCTTGCCAAAGCATGAGGAATATGTTATAATGGATGGTTATAAGTACAAGTGGTCTACTGTAAGTTTATACAGTATGCCGAAGGACAGAACAGAACCATTGACTTGTCGTACAGAGAAACCTGTGCCTTTACAGGAGGGACTGGTTCTTGCAAGACAATACGAGACAAAGGGTCATGTGATAGAACTCAGGAGAGAGTCTCCTGTGAAGTCTTAGAGTAGGAATCTGAGCAAACAGTGATTTAGGGACCGTATATCGTGGTGGTAGAGAGTAAAGACACCATGAAAGCGTCTCTAAAGAAATTTTTTTCCGGCAACCAACAGAGAAGGAAGTAAAAAATGAATCGTATAACCTATGTGGATTATTCTTTTCAAGTCGTTGATGATGATATACTCTTTGACGGCGACTTAGACGGAGACCAATTTATGGAACTCCATGACATAGAGGAAGACACACTATACTCTATATCATCAATTGACGGTGTGTTATGTTTCTCTAAGATGTATGAGGATGATGAACCAGAACCAGACGAAGAAGACTGGACTGGTGATAACATACTTGCATTTGTGAGGCATTAAAAATTTTTTGAGGTAAATTATGAGTATCCAGAGTCGTTCAATACATAAAGAGACTGCTACCACTGTTGGTACTGGTCTTCTTATTAACTATCCTCTGAATCTATTTCTATTGTTTGTATGCATTGACCTATGGGGTATGACGAATACCTTTTACATAGGTACTTTAATTACTGCATTAATGACATTCGTAGCGTATGTTCGTGTGTATTCTATACGCAGGTGGTTCAGTGTTAGATAAACTATTCATACTGGTCGGTAAGTTTGTGTGGTTTATACTGAAATTCACCTTGTATGTATTGACTACAGTTGTTATAATGGCCATGTTATTAGACGGAGGGTATCTTGGATAAGTATGATAAGAAAGAGTTAGAGAATTCTAAGAGGATTTTTAAGAGTGCAACTCCTAAATATGAGTTGTCTTGGTACATTAAATGGGGTGCATCAGTCTTCATTATGGTGTCTATGAGTATGCGTGGCATACCAGAATATCAGACATGGGACTTGATATTGTCTACTATTGGTGTATCAGGTTGGTTAGTCGTAGGTCTTTTATGGAAAGACCGTGCGTTAGTTTTATTAAATGGTGTAGGAGTGGCACTTCTACTGCGTAATTTATTTGAGGTACTATGATAGATATATTAATCTTTTTATTTTTAATCCCTTTTAATGTCTTTGTATGGACAATTAAATATGTGGGGTCTTTTTTATTCTGGATTGCCCTCGTAGTGTGGGTGTACCAGAGTCGTAGTGTGATACTAGATTGGATTTCTGATAGATGGTTTGATGTCTTATACTGGTTTCGGAATCGTAAAGGGTCTACCAATAAATCGGTTGATGATATTGACGACTACATCGTTTAACACTAAATAGGTTTATGGATTTATATATCATTCATTTTATTTTTATTAGTCTCTGTGCAGGTGGTTCATATCTGTATGGGTTTCTTAAAGGTGAAAAGTCAGGCAGTCAACGAACGGTTGAATTGTTTTTAGATGATAATCTGATTACATTAGATGATATAAATAAAAACTATAATCAACCAGACAAATAAAATAGGAATATATTATGAGAGTTATTGGAATTAATATTTCACACGACACATCGGTCGCAGAAGTAGAGAACGGAGAACTAAAGTATTGCCATGATGAGGCAAGGTTTCGTAGATACAAATATTGGGACCCATCAAAGTTAGACGATGAAATGGACACAGGTCTTCATTGCATCGAACAAAACAACATCGAAGAACCAGACCATTTAATCTTTGCAACCTTCGACAGAAGGAATGTAGAGTGGATAATTAACTCTGAATTGATTGACAATAGACTCCTTGCAGAGAAGTTCGCAAGTGAGTGTCGTAAGTCGCAACTCTCATTACAAAGAATAGACGACCTTGCAGAAGAGTTTGGTAAGTATTACACTGTTAACTTTGATGATACAGGTGAATCAGACAGACATGTTGCTGACCAACTTGCAAATCATACATGGAACATTACAGGTTATCATTTAGAACCTGAACATCATTTCTATCATGCAGAGTGTGGGTATCATTTAAGTCCATATAAAAAGGACAATGAATCTGCAATCTGTATCGTATGGGATGGTGGTGGTGCTATGCGATATTATGACACACATCCTGGTTACCAAGAAATAGAGAGTATCTATTTGTGTGAACCTAATGTCGACAGTAAACTCCAATGGCAAAAACTATCTAACAATCGTGTGTGCCAAGATATTGGTTGGCAGTTCCCTAACATGGGTTGGGATGCCTTTCATTGTTTTACAGACGAAACAAAAACTATCGATGGTGTCGAAGTCGTCTTTACAAGTAAACCTTCAGGTGGTATGAACTTCAGTCAAATGGCAGTCGGTCTAGGGTGTGATGATTTAGGTGTCAGTGCAGGTAAAGTTATGGGTATGGCATCGTATGCTCGACCTGTTTCTGAAACTGGTGCTTTCTCTAACTTCTCAGTTGCACAACAACTCGAACAAGAATCGTTTAGTGATAGTTGTGATGTGATACAGAAGGCAGTTGAAATGAATCCGAATGTAAAGAATATTATATTGAGTGGTGGATATTCGTTGAACTGTACAAACAATTACAAATACTTGGAAGCATTTCCAGACCATCAGTTCTTTGTAGACCCAATTCCCCACGATGGTGGTACAGGTGCTGGGGCAGCAATCTGGTTCGAAAGAAGTTTAACAAATGGTGATATGAAAGCAGTTGAAGATACAACACAGGAGACAGACAATGATTAAAACAACAATCGTCAGAGACTTAGATACAGTTATAGACCTATTGATTGATAAGGAACAAATCGTTGCAATCTTCCAAGGTGAGTCAGAATGGGGACCTCGTGCATTAGGTAATCGTAGTATATTATTTGACCCACGACATCCACAAGCAAAACAAATTGTTAACAAAGTAAAGATGCGAGAAGACTACAGACCATTTGCTGGTACTGTTATGTTAGAACATGCAAACGATTACTTTGACATGCGACAACTCAAAGAATCTCCTTGGATGTCCTTTGCTATTAACGCAAAACAATCTGCATACGAAAATGTTCCTAGTTTAGTTCATGCAGATGGTACTTGTAGAATACAAACAGTCACAAGAGAACAAAACAAAAACTACTATGACCTTATAGAAGCATTCTATAATATCACAGGAGTTCCAATGATATTTAATACATCGTTTAATCTAGGTGGTGAAGCACTAGTCGAAACAATCGAAGATGCAATCACAACATGTCAGAAGAGTCAGATTAATTATTTGTATGTGCCTGAAGACCAAGACATTCACATACCTTACACGATGATTAAACCTAAAGATACTGAATTATTTACAAACGAGGATGATTCCGAATAAATAGGTGGTATGATAGAGGTAACTGATACAGCAATACAAAAACTCATTGATAAGAAAGTCGGTTTTATCCGACTCGGAGTTAAAGGTGGTGGGTGTGCAGGTTACGAATATTATATTGAAGACACATCTAGTTATATTAGTATGTCTGATAAACTCCAGAATTATGGAAAGTTTACAGTCGTGTTAGATGAAATGTCTATACCTTATTTGAGTGGTTCAACTTTAGATTGGGTAAAAGACGGTCTTAATGAATATTTTAAAATTATAAATCCAAAGGAAGAATCTTCTTGTGGATGTGGAGTGAGTATACAGTTTAATGAAGACCTCGTCAGCTAAAGCAAAAGGTAGAAGATTACAACAATGGGTCGCAAAGATGTTAGTCGAACATCTAGGTGCAGATGAAGAAGATTTAGAATCAAGACCTATGGGTTCAAGTGGTGAAGATATCATCATGGGAAAACAGACTAGACAAATCTTCCCTTATAGTGTAGAATGTAAGAATCAGGAGAAAGTTAATATCTGGTCAGCAATGGAACAAGCAGAGTCTAATTGCAAAAGTTATGAACCTCTTGTAGTAATTAAAAAGAATGGCAAGAAACCACTTGCTGTAATAGATGCAGAATACTTTGTGGAGATGCATAACAAAAAATGATTAAAAGTTTTAATGAGTTGCAAACAATAACAGAGAATAAGGATGCCAAGAATCCTTATCGTCTGGTTGTACTCGCAGAAAAACCGAAGAAGTCAAACCCTAAAGCGACGAGTGCAAAGATAGTTAAACTTGCACAAAAACTAGGACACGAAGTATATGATTGTCGTGTCAATGGTGCATTCATCATGCGTGATGAGAAGTCTGGTCAATTAACGATACACAAAGAAGATGATTCATTTGGATTTGAAATCGATGAAGATACAGTTGTTCTCATTCGTGGTGCAGTTGGTAAAAAAGATTCATATCTGGATTTAGTATCTCAATTAGAAAGATACGGTATTCCTGTTTGCAACTTCAGAGAAACAATTGAAGTATGTGCAGATAAGTTTAGATGTTATCTTAGACTGCAAGAGATTGGTATGAATCAACCTAAGACCGTACTGATACCGAATGCAGAGAAAGAATCAATAGAGACTGCCCATGAGGCATTGAAGTCTAAGTTCCCTATGGTGTTAAAGACACTACAAGGAAGTAAAGGTGTTGGTGTTCTATTGATTGAAACAGAAAGGTCATTACAATCAACCGTTCAGTTGGTTTATAAGATTGACCCTTATGCAGATATACTATTACAAGAATACATTGAAGTTGATTACGATGTTAGATGTATTGTTGTGAATAAAGAAATCATAGGTGCGATGAAACGACCTAAGATACTTGACGACTTTAGAAGTAATGTTTCACAAGGTTCTGAACCTGAAGAGATTAAACTTACTGAAGTTGAACAAGAGGCAGTCTTACAGGCAGCCAAAGCGGTGAACGGACAATGGGTTGGTGTAGACTTTATGCCAGCAAAGAACAGAGATAAAGATGCACCATACATTATCGAAGTTAACCATTCACCTGGTACCGAGGGTATCAACAAAGTAATTGATGGTGATATTAATAAAATTGTTTTAGATAATCTCCTTGATAGAGATTCATGGAAACGAAGTGCAACAGAATGTGGTGTATTAGAAACATTAGAAGTTGAAGGACAGGAACTAACTGTTAAGATGGATACTGGTAATAATACAACGACATGTGCCTTGCACGCGGATGACTTGACTGTAAAAAACAAAGTAGTCTCATGGACTACCGAAGGAGTAAAATACAAAGAACCTTTACATCGATATGTAGAGTTATTAAAACCTGCCGAAAAAAGGCCAGTCGTTCTATTGGAAATAAATTTTCTAAATACAATTTACGAAGTAGAAGTTTCGTTAGATAAAAGGAATCAAATACCTTTTCTTGCTAACAGAGACTTTATGAAGAGAGCAAATTTAATGATAAATCCTGCTCGTAAATTTATGTTAACAAATAGAAACGATGAACACGCAAACGGTTAGTATACAAGAGAGAATGAGAAACAAGGCAATCAGTGCCTTGGATGAAGTCGAAGCACAAATCGATACTCTTATGGATGAGAAGTCCATTCCTTTTTCTATGTACAAGTATCTTAAACAATTAGATTACTCTGGTAAAGTTGTTGCATACATGAAAGGGTTTACTGAAGAAATGCAATACGAGATAAAGAATGAAGAGAACTGTGAACAGTTAGACGAAGCATATAACTTCCTTACTAAAGGTCAGAAGACAAAGATTGTAAAGAAACTCCAAGAGTTTGAGAAAGACATAGAAAAGTATTGTGATGAATATACACCTGTTCGCAAACCAAGAAAACCTAAAACACCTGCGCAGTTAGTTAAGAAACTACCTTATCTTGCAGAGTGGAAGAAATATAAATCCATAAATCCAGAAGAAATCATTCGTGCATCGATGTTGTTTGGATACAACACATCTACAAAGAAACTTACCATGTTCAAATCTTATGGTGGTCTTAGAGTAAATGGTAGTAAGATATTAGATGCAAATGAATGTATAGAAAAGACCTTGACAGATTTGACTTTACTTGATAGACTGGTATCAGGTGGTAATATTATTGCTAAAGGTTTCATGGACGAGATACCTCGTTCTAAAGAGAAAGAAGGAAACAATAGAATTACTAAGAATACATTATTAATAAAAGTGATTAAATGATACTAATAGATTTTACTCAGACCATAATTGCTGGTCTGATGGCACAACTCAAAATGAATGATGGTGAGATTAACGAAGATATGTTAAGACACATGATTCTAAACTCGGTAAGAAATTACAGTAAACGATACTCATCAGAGTATGGTCAAATTGTTCTATGTACCGATGCAAGTAATCCTTGGAGACGAGAATACTTTCCACAATACAAAGCAAACCGTAAGAAGACAAGAGAAGCATCTGATATGGATTGGAAACTTATCTTCGACACACTGCAGAAAGTTAAAGATGAGATAAGAGATAACTTTCCCTACCACTACCTGTATGTCGAAAGATGTGAGGCAGATGATATCATTGCAGTTCTAACTAAACATTCAAAGGAACCAGTCCTAATCGTCTCAGGTGATAAGGACTTCCAACAGTTGCAGAAGTTCAACTATGTAAAACAATGGTCTCCTAATCTAAACAAGTTCGTTGCACCAGATGATGCAGATACATTTCTAAAAGAACACATTCTCAGAGGAGATAAGTCAGACGGTATACCAAATATACTATCAGCAGACAATTGTTTAGATGAAGGTATCAGACAAACCCCTTTAAGAAAACCTGTAGTAGATAAGTACCTCAGGATTAGTATTGAAAAGGACGATAAATACTATCGGAACTATTTAAGAAATCAAACTTTGATTGACTTAGAATTTATACCAGAAGATGTTGAGACAGATATTCTTAACTGTTTTGGTGAGTCTACACCACCGAGTGGTAAAGTATTTGATTATCTTAGAGAGCATAGATTAAATGAATTGATGGACAACATTAGTGATTTTACACAATATAATATGGTGAGGACCTAAATTATGACAACAACAAAAAGAGGAAGAGGGAGACCTAAGGGTGCTCCTAACAAACCAAAGATGGAATTGGTTACAGAAAGAATCAATCTACCTAACGGTGCTGATGTATATGAAATACTATGTCAGGCAAACATCGTTGCAGAAACAGATGTACCTACTGCAGTTAATGGATTAAAAATCTTTAACGATAGAAACGCAGCAGTGAGTAAAGTTCTAAGGTGGTTATTTGATAGTAATATCAATTCAACATTACCAGAAGGAGAAACTCCTTTCAAAAAGAATGATGCACCAGATTCATCTTTAACAGAAACAGCATTGAGATTTGAATTTAAAAAGTTTCAATACTTCGTAACCGAACAAATACCTGTTGCTCGTAGAGAGACAATGTGGATTGAAATGCTTGAGGGTATGCACCCAAAAGAGGCACAAATGATTGACTTGATTAAGGATAAGAAGAATCCATTCCCTAATCTAACAAAGGAAATTGCATCAGAAGCGTTTCCTGAGATACAAGTTTAAATAAATATTAATGTGGTCAGAGACTATACATAAAAGAAAAGGAAGTTTAATATTAACTTCTATGTGTAAACTTCTAGTCGTGTACCACTCCATGGATTTTTAGGAATATATTATGGCAGAACAAACCCCAACATTCGCAAGTGAAACTGTGGAACCCACAGAATTAGAACGAATCACCAATAGACTTAACACCTTTACTGTAGGATTAAAACCTGCTAATGCAGAACAAGTTAATCAAATTATGCAGAAAGGGTTACAAGCAGGTAACTTTAAACTAGATGAACTTGATGCACTTGTTCAAATCAGAGAACAAATCAATACAGGTATTATAGATTACAATACCCAAGTACAAGTTGCAACCAAACGAATACAAGAACTAGAGATTGAAGAAGCACAAAGGCAGAAAGACCTTGTTGCATCTACTCTTGCTGAAAGAGATTTGTTGATTGACGCAGAGAGACGGTCAAAGAAACTTGCAGAACAGGAACTTAGAGTTGCAGAAGAAGAGAACAAAATTCTTAAAGCACAACTCGAAGCATTATCAAATGTTCAGAACAATGTAACCTCAAAACCAATACAAGATTTATTAGATGAGTCAAGAGCATCTGCTGAAATGGCGGCATCTCCTAAAACAAAATCTAAAGCATGGGAGATGGTAAGACAGGCAAGACCAGATGAGATAACTGAAGATGAAGAACTTGCAGAAAAACTTGATGAAACCAAGAAAGCATTTAAAGACTTTGAATCAGAGACACAGGTAGTTTCTACTCCTGCATTACAAGATAATGTACAGTTCAGACCACATGGCATAACTACAGAATCATTCTATGACGAAGTAGAAAAGGTTAATGAGGTTGCAGAGGCAGATGAACTCTTCGCAAAAGAAGAAGAGACAGTAGGTTTCGATGATGAGTCTTTTGATGAAGATGCAGACTTCGTAGATGATGAAATGTTTTACAATGGTGTTTCACCAGAAGAAGCATTAGAAGATGTTGAGGATTCAGAACCAGTTCCTTCTACAGGACAAGTCACATCTAAACCTGTTATCTCAGGTGGTAATGCACCAAACATTCAGGCACAAGTAAGTGAACCTGAAAACATTGTTGCACCAGTAGAAGAAGAGAAGAAAACTATTCCAACCTTTGATACTGAAGAAGAACTTCTAGCATCAGTTAATGCAAAAGTCAACATCATAGAAGATGAAGCAGAGGAAGAGTATGAAGAGATTACAATTCCTTCAAGGTCAGAATTAGAAAACAGTTCTAAAGCAGAAGTGCAAGAAGAGGGTGATAAGTTAGGTTTCGAATTATCTGGTACTAAAGAAGAAATGATTGACCAGTTCGAAGAACAAACAGAATCGTTTATTGCATCATTGCAAGAAGACGGTGATTTCATCAGTGCATCTGAAACAGACAATACTCGAAGTGATGAGGAGAAAAAAGATGGTGATGATGATGTCAGAGACGGTGGATACTTCTAAACGAAAGTATACAGTTTCACAATTCAATAAAGACCAAGTAAGCAGAATCTATTCAGAGAAAAACTTTGAAGAGAATCTGCTCAGGTTCAATTTACCAGAAGACCTTACAATCTTTCTTGGTTTACAATTCAGAGAATCAGCATATCTATTTAAGAAGTTAGATAGTAAGAAGAAAGAGAACTTCTACATCAGTGCAATATCTTATCCTTGTTCTCGTATCAATGAGACATTAGAGGCACGAGAAGTTCTACTCTATAATTACAAAGAGAACGGAGACCCTAGGTCTTGTCTTATCAACAGAGAAGACGACCCACAATTTATTCTATTACCACAAGACTGGTGTAATTTAGATAATGGTGATACTGTAGAGTTTCAATATGTGCCAGAAGACCAACCAGATACAGAAAGATATTTAGAAGTTCATGTCGGATAATAGAAACATTCCGATTCAGGCAGTAGACCAATATGATTTCTTGGAACATAGAAGAGAACAGGAAAAGAAACATTGGGATAAAGTTAAGACAAGTGAACCTTTAGATTCTATTCTCACTGTAGAGATAAACACAACAGAACTTTGTAATAGAACCTGTGTGTTTTGTCCTCGACATGACCCTAAAGTATTCCCTAATAGAAATCTACACCTTACAACTAAGGGTGCATTAATCATTGCAGAAGAATTGGGAGAGAATAACTTTCAAGGTAAGATATCATTCAGTGGATTCGGAGAGAATCTCCTTAATCCAGACTTCATAGAGATAGTAAAGATATTCAGAACAGAATTACCCTATGCAACATTAGAGTGTAATACTAACGGAGATAAACTTGACCACAAATACCTTGAAGGACTTATACACAATTCAGGTTTAGATTTAATCTATATTAATCTGTACGATGGTATAGAACAGATGGATAAGTTTGAAGACATGTTATTGTGGGCAGATATACCAACAGATAAGTATAAGTTCAGAATGCATTGGGGAGATTTTGAGAAACACGGACTCATACTAAATAATAGAAGTGGTGTAGTAGATTGGGTTGGTGTTGAAGATGATACTGTAGAGAATCTAAAAGGCAAACCATGTCATTACCCATTCTATAAAATGTTTGTCGATTGGAACGGAGATGTATTGTTCTGTTCTAACGATTGGGGAAGAGAACATGTTGTAGGTAATCTTTTACAACAATCTTTACATGATGTATGGTTCTCTAAACCTATGACAAAGATTCGTAAGAGATTAATGAAAGGTGATAGAAGTCATTCACCTTGTAATAAATGTAGTGTAGACGGTTCACTATTTGGAAAACCGTCATTTGATATAGTTAAGGAATATTATGAGAATAGCAATAACAGGAAGTAGTGGTCTTGCAAAGATAATTAAAGACACACTAGAAGCAACACCCCATTTAGGGAACACCTTTAGAGTAGACCCGATTCGATGTGAAGACATAACAATGAATGGAAGAAACTGTTGGGTATTCGGTGGTTATGAACCTGCTGATGTTCTAATCAATCTTGCACATGAAGACCAAGCAAAGATTCTATCAATTGCTCATGAAGCATGGGAAGGTGAGAAGACAAAATACATTATCAATATCTCCAGTCGTGCAAGTCAACCAAACATATCAAAAGGTTATATGTATGCAAGTGAGAAAGCACAACTCAATCACCTTGCAAACAATCTACAATACAATTCCAATAAGAGATATAAAATGACCACACTTAATCTTGGTCTTCTTAATGACGAAAGTTTACCTAGTGTCAAACACCAAGATGTTGCAGGTCTGATTTACAAACTGATTACATCTTATCCAGATTACGAGATTGCAGATGTAACCCTACAGGCACATGCAAACTACCAGTCAGTACAAAGTGATAAAGAAACTCTAAGGGACATGGAAAGATTTACTAAATAATAGTATGACTACAGAATATAACGATTTCGGTTTTACCGCGATGGATGCAGATGAACTTGCTGCCATTGATACAAAGATAATTGAGAAGACTACAACTGCAACGGATGTAATCAACAAATTGGATAACTTTGTAAGACCATTGTTGGAGAATCTTGCAAAGGATTCAGATAAGGATTATATCTATTGGCCAAATAGAGTGGATATCATCAACAAGAAACTAAAAGAATTAGACGAAATTCAAAAAAGTTTATAAAACCCCTTTACATTACCCTCCACTTTTTAGTATACTAGACACTGTTAAATAATAAACAGAGGAGTTTAGCATGGACGAAACAACAATGAAGTTGGTCAAACTAGGTCGTGAAATGATTACACAAGCAGAAGAGAACAAAGTCTTTGCTAAAGATGATGCAAAGTGGAATACTTGTGTCGTTGCCGGCAATAGACTCACAACTATCGGAACTACATGGGGTTTACAGAGTGTTAAAGACCTGAAGACCAATGAACGAGAGGTTGTTTTAGAGTTCTTAGATTTAAATGAGGGATTACTTGCATGAGAGTATTAGTAGAATCATACGGAACTATTAAAATCTTTTCAGATAGACCATTCGGTTATAAGAGATACTATGTTCAATGGGAAGATGGAACTGAATCAATGTTCAGTGGTCTTTGGTACTCTGAAAAGAAAGTCAAAGAGATAGTAGAAGACCATTTACCATACGAAATATAATAGGGGGTTAATAACCTCGGGTAGGGACAGGGAACGATAGAAACAAAATCTACAATTTCAAACACGATGTTTGTTTGAGTTCCCATCCCACCAGTTTTCTAGGGGTTGACAATGCGTACCATTTTTTGATACCATATACCTATAATGAAAAAGGAGATAATTATGAAAGACTTAAACGAATATGTAGACCAACTTTGTGCAGAATTGACTGAAGTTAAAAACAAAAGGTGGCCTCATTGTGCCGAAGATGGTGCTTATTATGGTGCTAAAGCGGGTCGTAAGTATATTAAAATAATATCTTATGATAATTCAAATGGTGGTGGTGCTTCTGTATGGGGTTTCATCAACAAAGCAAATCCAAATTTCAAAGAGGGAGATGTTCTTCTCTCTGCTGGATGGAATTCACCTGCTCTTAATAAAGCAAGAGGTAATCTAATAGAGGGTTATCCTGTTCTTAAAATGGGTGATAGATTCATGTACGGACCTGGTTATTGTTCAGGTGCAATTGCAGGAACTCCAAGAGACGGAGGGTTTGTTTAAGATGGATAACTTATACGATATTAAATATGCCAATCTTCCCATGACTGTGAGGAACCATAAATTTGTTTTAGACTTTCTAAAGAATAATCCTTCGAGGGTTAGATATAGAGGCAAATCAATTCCAGGTGTTTATAGGAGAGCACCTCATCATTGCATCAAAGAGTATGCAACAACATTTACAATTTATCCACGATAGGGCTTGACAATGCGTATCACTTTTTGATACCATATACCTATAGTGAAAAAAGGAGACTTAATATGATAATAAAAGATTACGAAGTATGTTCTCCTGATATGACATCAGGTGGGACTTCATTGCAAGGATATAAGACAACAACCTATGACAGGTTGTGTCAAGTTTTAGGTCCACCAACATTCACAAGTGCAGACCCATATGATAAGGTCAATTGTGAGTGGTACTTAGATACTAAATGGTATGATGCAAATACTGTTGATGAGATTGACTATGACGACTGGAACTATGAGACGGTAACAATTTATAATTGGAAAGACGGTAGAATTCCTACTGAAGAGTATCAATGGCATGTTGGTGGTAAATCAATATGGGCAACAGATGTTGTTGACATGATACTTGATAATTTCAATAGAAACGGTGAGAACCACAACGGAGAAAGATATGTCGCTTAATTACGAAAGTGCAAAACTGATTGCACAACAAACAGACGGAAAGTTATCAGCAGAAGATGTTATAAATCTTGCACTTTACGGAACAACCAATGCCATGGACTTTGCACCAGACCCAATCGAAGAGGGTAATTTGTGTATGTGTGGTGAATTGAATTGTCCAGATGCATATGCACATATGACGAGTGGGTGCTAATATGGAAATAGGATTTTTAGGAGGCACCTTACTAATGGTTATTATGTTTAGTATGGTTTTTGTAGGGTTGCATATCAACAAACCTTTTCCATGGGAGAAAGATGATGAGTGAATCTTATAGAGCATTTTTAGTCGGCATGGGATTCGGTGCATTACTGATGTTTATCATGTTATTACCGAGTCTTGTTCATGCGTCAGACGAAAACGGTGAGACAGTTTGTCTTGCAAAAAACATTTACTTCGAGTCAGGTAATCAACCACTTGCAGGTAAAGTTGCAGTTGCACAAGTTGTATTCAATCGTATGGAACATTCTGCATATCCAAAAGATATTTGTGGTGTTGTATACGATGCAAAGTATAGAGAAAACTGGAAAGGCAATTTAGTTCCAATTAGGAATCAATGTCAGTTCAGTTGGTTCTGTGATGGTAAGTCAGATGAACCTTTAGACACTGATACATTCTTTGAATCGTATCTCATTGCACAAGATGTAATTATGGGCAAGTATCCAGATATTACAGAGGGTGCAACACACTATCATTCAATTATGGTCGAACCTTATTGGGCAGAAACATTGAATGAAACAGTACAAATTACCGACCATATCTTTTACAAATGAAACCAACTAATTCTAATAAGACAGGTCAATCAACAAAACAAGATGTTGTCATGACACCATATCATACAGCAAAATGGATAGTTGAACACTTCGAACCACAAGGCAAAATGTTAGAACCTTGTCGTGGTGATAGTGCCTTCTATACAGCAATGCAAGAATATAATCTTGCAACCAAAGGTTTATCTGTAGAAGATGATGATGTTGATTGGTGTGAAATATCAGAAGGTAAAGATTTCTTTGATTACAATGGCAAGGTTGATTGGATAATTACTAATCCACCTTACAGTATATTTGATGATTTTTTAGATAAGGCATTTGAAGTTGCAGACAATGTTGTGATGTTTGTGCCTTTTTCTAAATTGTTCAAATCAAAAGGTAACGACCAAGCAGTTATGAAGTATGGTGATGTAAAAGAAATTATTAATTTAGGCACTGGTAATACTCACGGATTTCCTGTGGGGTTTCTGGTTGGTGCAATACATTATCAAAGAAATTATAAAGGTGATATTAAATTTTCGAGGAACTATTAATAGGAGTATATTATGACTAAGAGACAAAAAATAAAAATAACAAATGCGTTTCTTACTGGTCTGAAAATCATTTCAACAGTATTTGTGTTTGTTGGACTTACACTTGCAATGAGTGGCAACTTTCATATGGAAATCTATAGTCTATCGTCAGTGATGATAGGTTGTTTTGGATATATGATACATAGTTTTAAAACAAATGACCATATGATACTATTGATTAGTGTTGCAGGTTTTACACTTGCAGGTAATTTGTTTTTAGAAACACCAACTGCACTTCTTATAGCAGACCAATATGGTATTGCTTTAACTGAAGAAAAAGGTTGGTTTGCACAATACGGTAATGTATTAGTTAGTATTATTAAGGAGTTAGTATAATGTATGATAAACCAATTGAACAACATAGAGAGTTTCTCTTAAACACGGACTATATTAATAATGGTGTTCAACATCGTTATAAGTTCAATAATGATTATGGTGCTTCAGTAGTAAAACACGATTTCAGTTATGGTGGTAAAAATGGATTATGGGAACTTGCAGTCTTAGATTTTACGGTTGACAAATCAGGTGCAATAACATACCATACTCCTATAACACAAGATGTCGTTGGACACCTTGCATGGAATAATGTAGAATCTATTCTACAAGAGATTAAGGAACTATGAACTTATTTTACTTACACGAAGAACCCGAAGTCAGTGCAAAACTACATTGTGATAAACATGTAGTTAAGATGATTATCGAGTATGCACAAATGTTATCCACCGCACATAGAATGTTAGACGGTGAACAATACACTGATGCATCTAGTGGTCGTAGAATTCAAAGGTGGAGATTAGATTACGATAGAGAAGATATCTTATACAAGGCATCACATATCAATCATCCTTCTACCAGGTGGGTGCGTGAGAATGCAATTCAATATCAATATGCATTCGATATGTTTACTGCATTGTGTGATGAATACACATACAGATATGAGAGAGAACACCTAACTGATACTAAACTTAGAAACATTCTTAATTGTTTACCTGATAATATCACATTGGGTACTTGGTCAGAACCACCTCAATGTATGCCTGAAGATGTCAAAGTTCCAGGAAACTCTATTGAGGCATATCATAAATACTACCGCGAATACAAAAAAGATTTCGCAAAGTGGACTCAACGAGATATTCCACAATTTATGATGAGTTAATTATGCCCCTATATGATTTTTTAAATAATGAAACTGGTGAAGTGGAAGAACACAACATGTCTTATACTAAGTTAGACCAATTCAAAGAAGACAATCCACACCTCAAACAAGTAATCTTAGGAACACCAAATATTGTCGGTGGGCATGGAGATAGAGTTAAGACAGACCAAGGATTTAAAGATGTTCTGAATAAGATTGCATCTGGTCATAAACTTTCTCCCATGGCAGATAAAATTTCTGGTGTTCAAACTGCAAAAGACATTAAGACCAGAGAGATAGTCAATAAACATGTTGACATGCAAACCAAAAACAGACTATCCAAAACAAAGAAATAGGTGTATAATGTATAAACAAATGCAAAATTTTATAGAAATAACAGATTTAGAAAATCTACAAGCAAAGACCGTAAGTGAAGACGGTAAAAGAATGTATCAGTTCGAGGGTATGGAAGCAAAGTATCCTTCAGTAACCACGGTAACAGGTCTCTTAAATAGAGAACACATCAAACTCTGGAGAAAACGAGTTGGTGAAGAGACTGCAAACAAGATTACAGCATCAGCAACAAAACGAGGAACAAACTTCCACCAATTAGTAGAAGACTATCTTCGTGCTGAGAAAGATATTATTATAGAGAATGATTTACAACGAGGCATGTTTAATGCAATGCAACCTGTTTTAGATGAAATTATACCTCTTGCTTTAGAGGCACCTTTGTTCTCACCAAATCTGGAAATGGCAGGTCGTGTTGATTGTGTTGGTATCTTCGATGAACAATTATGTATTATAGATTTCAAAACAAGTAGTAAGTATAAAGAAGAGTATATGGCAAAACCATGGTTTATTCAAATGACTGCATATGCACTTATGGTAGAAGAGTTAACAGGACAAGCAGTACAAGAATGTGTTGCTCTAGTTGCAGTAGAAGGACTTAATGCATTTCAATTGTTTACATGTAATCCTTTAGACTACATTGATGATTTGGTTCAGTTAAGAAAACAATATAAAAATGTTTATGGAGTATAATATGAATATTGAAATTGGAAAGACATATGAAGTATCTTGTGCAAATAAGAAGAGTGTCTATGAGTTAGAATATTGGACTGATGAATCAGGTACCAGAATCAAAACAGAAACTATGTGGAGAAATGGTGAGTGGTTAATTAAACCAAAAGACGAAGAAGAGGTCGAATGGTTAACAGATGCTATGAATCAGGAAGATACTGATTGGTTTGAACCACAAGTATTCGAAGAGAATGAATTCCAAGAATGTTGGGATGGTTGTTCATTCGATGTTGAGTTATTAGAATTCGAAGGTACAGATGAGGAGAAAGAATCTCTTGTCGAAAGTATCGAAGAAGAGGGAACAGGATATTTCTTTGATAACGGATTTGATTCCGCAGATTGTGAATATCTATTTTATGGACCGATTGTGGTCGAAGAATCAACAAGGGAGATATCTTAATGGCAAATTTTTATGAAGAAGATAAGTTTACTCTAAAACAGGATTGGAACTGGAGTAAAATAATTTACAAATCAGATGATTGGATTCATCAACAAGCATACGACAGTGCATACGAACATATGATGGAGTATCTGGAAATAGGAAGTGAAGACGAACTTACAGAAGTCCACTTAGATGAGTGTCATGCACTTATTGACTACTTAGAAACACCTTATTCAGAAGGTGGTGCCGGATATGGTGGTACA
>VMHT01019377.1_pt1 | contig 17782 bp, 26 predicted proteins | sample 4693611 | NCBI WGS metagenome assembly VMHT01 (sample SAMN12280063, study PRJNA550983) | marine metagenome | isolation source: seawater sampled from same location over 5 years 0.02-0.2 micron viral filtrate | place: USA: collected off the coast of southern California halfway between the port... ...
CCTGATGGCTCTACCGCGTCACTTGGCAATCAAAAAGAATTTGAAGATTATATGAAGTCAGCAGCGTCCAAAGAGGGGATAGAAACGTTTGATCCTGTGCGAGATTTACAAGATGCCGGGTATGACATAGATTTATCAGATTTTTCTATTGTCAAAGATCCAGATGAAATAACAGTTGTAACTGATATTATGAGAAAGTTTACAGACGACTCTAAAACGTACGTTATAACGGCTAGAAGAGGAAACTCAATAGCACCAATAATTGACTATCTAGACGAAATTGGAATTGATGCCGGCCGAGTGCGAGTGATTGCTACACAAGGCGAATCTAAGGGCGATGTTATGGCTAAAATGATTACAAATAAAATTATGCCTGATGGGAAATCAAACATTAACCGAATTGAATACTTTGAGGATTCGCAAAAAAATATTGACGATGTGTTGGCAAAAATTTGCGATAATCCAAAAATAAACGATGTCAAACCAAATGGTTTTGAACTTGTTGTCTACAAAGTAGCCAAAATTAAAGATGGCTATAAATTAGATAAGATTACATGTTAATATAAAACTACTTAAATTTGGAGGGCGCGATTATGTCTAATAACAACTCTGGATGGGAAACCTACTCAAATTTAGTTTTACAACAGTTAGAAGCTATGGCTACAGGTATTGATGCTTTAAGAGCAGAATTACAAGATGTGAAGTATCAATTAACTGAGCTTAAAGCTAAAGAAGACAAGGTACAAGATTTAAAAGCTTGGAAAGAAAAGATAGATGACGTTGCATCACCCCCACAATTGAAAAATGCTATAAGAGACATAGAGAATTTAAAAACTTTTAAAACCAAAGCAGTAACAATATTTATGATTGCTCAAGCATTCACAGGGTTTATTCTTGCTTACGCACATTTAATTTAGTTGCCAATGTTGAATAACAATGTTATATTATGTTTATGAATTGCGATGATGTTAAGCTAGGCAATTTAGTTAGCTTAAAATTTTCAAATGAATTTAAATCTATAAAATTAGGTATTGTTACCGATTTAAAAAAAGATAGTTTTATGGTAAAATGGATATGGTATAATAAGCTATTTTTCATGGACAATGAACATCAGATGTTCAATGAGCTAAATCGCGAATACTTACTAACAGAGACGTGTTATAACAAAAAAGAATGTTTAGACTCTCTTCAAATAGTAAGTGGAAATTTATAGTATGGCTTGGGAAAATTTAGATGAGGAAAGGTTGAAACAAATTATCAGACAAATTTCTGGTAAAACACCGAAAACTACAGATGAGCTAGTATACCCCTCAAGATTAACTTGCAAAGGTGAAAAATGGTATTATGTGCCGTCAAAAAGAGAGCACAAGCGTTTTGTTTGCGGAATAAAGGTGTACGTTGTAGATTATGAATTTGATGATAAAGATAGGGTTTTAGTTTATGATGGAAACTGTTTGTTTGCTGTTCCTTATACTGAATTGGATGAATTGGGATTTAATTAATGTTTTTTACTTTTAGTTATTTTTGGAAATTTTTACTTTTATTAGTATCCTCTTGGATATTTTATGGTTTTTTTGGATTTGAAATCACAATAATTACTTTGCTGGCCTCATTGTTAGGAACTAAATTAAAACCAACAAAACACCTTATATAACTTCTATTTTAATTTATCTTTATATTTATAAGTTGTTATAATGAAACAGAAAAAAGAATTTGGTTCGTCTAATGCTGAGTCATTGCAGGTTGGCGATATAGTTGCTTGGTCTAAGTGGTCTGATGAATTTAGTGATTGGATCGAGCACATGGGTGTGTTAGTCAGCATCCAAAATGAAATAAGAAGAAACAGATTTGTATCAATATCGTCTGTCGTACCGCTTGACGACAATACTAAAGAGTTAACTTTTTTCACCTTTACTCTGAGACTCGTATCTCAAACTTCAAAAGAAAATAAAACTTGATTATTTCACTAACTATTTATAATTCAGGAGAGTCACGATGGAAGATGTACTCAAAAATTTAATTAAGCAATTTATGCCGTTTGCACAAAAACACATTGGTTTTAAAAAGCCACCAAGATTGTTTTTAAAAAAAGACCAAGTGAACGCCGAAAATCCTTTAGGTAAAACAGCTTATTATGAGCCCGGTAATATGTCAATTACTCTTTATGTTACAGGTCGACATCCAAAAGATATCTTACGTTCGCTGGGTCATGAGTTAGTACACCATAAACAAAATTGCAATGGTAAGTTTAAAAATTCAGGTGACACTGGAGCCGGATATGCTCAAAAAGATCCACATTTAAGACGGATGGAGCAAGAGGCAAATCGCGACGGTAGCATGTGTTTAAGAGATTTTGAGGATAGTTTAAAGAAAAATGATACTATTTACTACGAACATCTACAAAAAGGAGACAAGAAGATGTCATTTAATGATTGGAAAGAAAAAGAAATTGGCACGCTATTATCAGAAGCGTGGGGTTTTAAATTTAATACTTTAGAGGAATTTGATGAATTCAATGGAAAAGGTGAGCTACAAGCAGAGAGCGAAGAAGAAATTACCCAAGAAGCAGCTGAAGAAGATGCTGGGGAAACTGTTGAAGAATCCGCGGATGCAGAAGAATTAGAAGAAGCGGCAGATGCTGAAGAGCTTGATGAGGCACATTGCGCTGGAAACAGAGATGATGACGAAGAAAAACTCGAAGAAGGCGAAGACGATATCGAAGAGTTAGCACAAGCTAAGGGCGCTAAAGATCGTCGTAAACCTCATAAGAGTGCCAAGTACAAGGATAAAGATGAGGATCTAGACGAAAGAAGGGCGCGCAGCCGCAAAACTGCTGCAAATGCTCAAGGTCGTCATGATGATGAAAGAGCCAGATTGCCAGAAGCTAAAATTAGAGAAATTTTAAAGAAAGCAATTCAAATTGTCAATGAGAATAACAAAGCAGCTAAAAAGGATTAATACTGTGACTGGTAAATATAAAAGTTAGACATAATATTGATCTTAAAAAGCTTCAAAATAAATTTGTATACAAACTTTTATTATTACACAGAACGGAGGAACAAGACATGTCGTATGAATCTGAATGGAGAGATTTTTTAAACGAAGATATTAATGAAAAAAACATCTTCACCTATATTCAAGGTCTCCAAGAATTAATATCTAAGTTTAAACCTAGAACCATGACAGAACAACGACGTCTTGCTCTTTCTAAGCAGCATCTTCGTGAAGTTAAGCGTTATGCTAGAAAAATGCAAAACGAGATGACTGTACTTCAAGAAAAGGTAAATATTTTAGAAGAATCTATGGGTGATGAATAATGGGTGGTGCAGCCGGCCACATGAATCATCCTTTTGATTTGAACTCTGTTGATACAGGCAATGATCTGCTTGACTTTTTTCAAAAAGCGAAAAAGTTTGTTGAGAAAAAAGATGCCGGTGCTGTCAAAATTGATGGCGTCAATGTTTCATTTAAAGTAGTCGAAGCGGATGGTGTTCATCAGTTTGCTGTTGATCGCGGCTCAATGAAAGAAATTGATGTTAGCGGTATTACTATGGGGCGAGTGGACCAAAGATTTCCAGAAGGCCACGGAATGCGGCCGGCGATTAAAACATTATTAATGATTCTTAATAAATCTCTAAGAAATATTAAAGATGAATTAGAAGAATTAGGAATGTGGGACAACCCTTCTTTATTCTTAAATACAGAATACGTAGCTGGCACAACCAATGTTACTCAATATGATGAAAACTTTTTAGCAATTCATGGTTTAAATCAATTTTATGAACGCACAGCTAAATCTGGCGCCAGCAAAGGTAACATGAGACCCGGAGCAACACGCCCAGAAGGATCCAAAGCACCATCCACTGAAGTTCCTTTTGATCCTAAAGTTATGGCTAAATTAATTAAAGAATTAAATGTTGTAGCTAAAGACTATGGTTTTCAAGTATACGGCTCAGTACCTACACAAAGATTAGAAGATTCAGATATTGACTTTTCTTCAACTTTGTCTCAGCCATTTACTGTTCAAATATCAGATGACCGTGAGATTACAAAACCTTTAAAAGATTGGCTCTCGGAAGCCTCTAATCCCCGCTACAAGACAGTTAAATTGAAGAATGGTAAGAAGACTCACCCATTACACAAAGATCTATACAAAGCGATTCTCAACGGTTCTCCTGCTATTGTTGATCTTATTGAAGATGCCGACGCGGAAGCCGCAATTTACGGTGCTATATTCATGCATGCAACAAGAATGTTAGGAAATGATATTTTGCGTGGACTTACAAGTCCTATGGGAAATGTCATGGATCACGAAGGGGTTGTGCTTAGGGACGAAAAAATGTTTGGACCCAATCCTGTAAAAATTACAGGTGAGTTTATTTTAGGGGGTATGGGATCGTCCTTTCAAGATGATACATCATTAAATGAAGACGAAGAAGATTTTATTGGCTATAAATTAAAACCAGTAAAAGAAGTAGAAAATGAGGATGATGATCCCGTTGTAGATCAAGATTACAGTGGTCAAACTGTGGCCATCGTTCCCGGTGCTTTCAAACTGCCTCATATGGGTCATCTTAAGATGGTTCAACAGTATGCTGATAACCCTGATGTTGATAAAGTTATAGTGCTAATATCATCACCGCTTAGAAATCAAAGAACTTTAAAAGATGGTACAGTTGTTACTGCTGAACATTCTGCAGAAGTTTGGAACTTATTACTCGACACTATTGATTCGTCAAAAATTGATTTAAGAATTTCAAAACAACCTTCTTCTGTATCTGCTACTTTTGATATTATTGGTCCAAAAGGTCCTTTAAATGCGGGCGATAAGGTTATTTTAGGCGCTAGTGATAAGCCTGATGATAGTGCTAATTCAGTTCCAGATTGGCATCGATGGCTTTCGGTAAAACCTAAAGATGTAAAACCCGGTGTTGAATTATTAGATTTAGAAAGTAATGCTGTTGAGGCTTTCAATCGTCAGGGCGGTACACCTTTTAGGGGACGAGACATGCGTGATCTAATTTCAGATGCTGCTACTGATGTAAAGGCGATAGATGAATTAGAAGAATTTGTTGGTAAAGATAATGTGTTCGAATTACTTGCTATATTTGGCATGGGTCCTCGACAAAGTGAGGTAAACGAAATGACGTCAATGAGCAGCGGAGCTGTCCAAGGAGCACCAGCTGCAAAACCAAACTGGCCCGGTCTCGATGTAGAAGAAGAAAACGCTGAACAAAAAAGACAAAGCAGACTTAGAACAAATAAAACAGAAAATGTTGATTTAAGTATGTTAGATGAAGTTATGAAACTAATTATTGAAAAAGGCATATTAAAATGAATGAAGAAACTCTCAGACATAGTATAAGACAGGCAATAAAGCTTGTCAAGAAGAAAAGATTGATATCTGAGCAAAAACAAACTCAAGATGAAACTAAACTACGTGAATATGTACGTAGACTAATTGATATTGAGTTTAATACACTTACAGAAGGCGGCACTCCCGATAATGATCCAGCTCCGCACGGTAACACTGGTATTAATGTCTTGGAAGATCTTCTCAAGAAAATTATTCCAATTCTTGAAACTGATTATAAGTTACTCACCACCAGTTTGGAACAAAGAGAATCTTTTCGTTCTCACGTTGTGAATGCTGTTGTGGGCACTTTGACCCCAGTCGAGGCCAACAATGATGCAGAAGATGGAGGGCAGGATTCCGGCCTTCAAGAAGAAGTGGATATTGATGTTGTAGATGACGAAGACTCAAAATTCATTGATATCAACCCTGAAGCACCATCACCTGATGAAGAAGAGGAAGATCCAAGAGACCAATTTGGAATTGAAGGCGCCGACGTTACCGGTCGTAACATGGCATATGCTAGTTTTAAAAAGATTGAAAGTTCAATTGTGGATGCATATGATTTACTTTCAAATTCTGAAGACCAAGAATTGTTTTATGATTACTTAATTGCTAATTTAAAATTGTATTTTGATAAGTTTGAAGGCGAATTAGAAGTAGATAGTGTAGAGCCTACCAATCAAGCATACGATACAGCTAAGCAGTCACAGCCTGATGATAGCGCTGCAGCTGCAACTGATAGTGAAGATGATCAAATTGATTTTAACTTATAATGAAATCTAAAACTAAACATAAAAGCATTATTAATAAATTAAGAGATAATAATCTTGTTAGTGATGATTTATTAGTATTAGTTAATATTATGTCATTAGAAGATATTATAGCACTAAAATTAGAGCTGTCAAGTAAAATTGTAAAAAATAGATTTTATGGTTTTGATATATGGAGAAATTCAAAATATATCGTTCAGGAAGCAATATTAAAGTTTGCTATCTCAGCTACAGAATCAAAAAAAGATGCAGCTCGCTTTCTGGGACTTAATTACCACACTTTTTTAAAACTTACAAAGAAATATGAAATTCAAAAATATTTTGACAAATTAACATTTTAAAACAAAAAACTAGTTATTTTGGAGGTATTACTATGAAAAATATATTTTTTTTAACTTTTATGACTTTTGGTTGTGCTGCTGAATTAGAAGTCCAAGAAAGCTTATCTACAGCAGAACCAGTTGAAATACTAGAGCCAGTTGGAATAATGGCCGATGAAGATTGCCAACACGTTCAGGCGGGCGATACACCTTGCAACTTCAGATTATTAGATCAAGATGGAGAAGTGTGGGATCTGTATAGTCATGAAGGAAAAGTGATTGTTTTAGACTTATCAGCTATGTGGTGTGGGCCTTGCCAAGCCGGCGGCGCCGTAGCACAAAAATTACAAGATGATTACGAAGAGCAAGGGTTAGTTTTAGTTACAGTTTTACTTGATGGTTATTATTCAGGTATTGAACCGACCGAAGAAGAGCTACAAGAATGGGTAACTTCACATAATATTACAACTTCGCCAGTTTTATTTGGTTCAAGAGAAAAAATGCTTGACAACAGTGGTCTTAATGGTTATTCTATATCTGGGTTTCCGACATATTTCTATATTGATAGAGAAATGAAGCTTTATCATGGACATTCAGGTTTTTCGGAAGATTATTCAAGACAAATAATAGAACAAATTTTATAATGTGGAAAATATACAAATGCAATGGACACTATATACAGGGTGACTTGATTAGCAAGCACACTACTGAAAGTGCAGCTATGAAAAAAGCAAAAAAAGTTATAAATTTTACTTTTTCTGAAAAAGTTAAAAGAAAAAACGAAATATTGATTTGGCTTGATGGCAAGGACTATTTACCGCTAGGCGTTATCGTCAAAAAACAAAGAGGTACTAAAAATGAATAATTGTCAATGTTGCGAATGTTGTGCATGTAGCTGCGAAAGCTGCTGTTAACCGGGGGTGATCAGGCTTCGACGTGGTTTTGAAGTTATTGAGTGCAAGCAGGTTAGATACGACCTTAACAGTTCAAATAATTTAGTTGCAAATAACAACTTACACTTCGAACAGCGCTTAGCCGCTTAGTAGGGAGGCCGACTAGAGCCTTCTATCCAATCTAGTCAAAACAACAGACAAGTTGCTAAAATCAAACAACTCAGCGCAACAGGGAAGTAAGCGTTGTTTTACAGCTTCCTAACTTTGTCAATAAGTGAAATAAATTGACTAAGCTCGTGAATGACTTAATATTGGATTTATCGCGGACGCGGGTTCGATTCCCGCCGCCTCCACCATAAAAAGTGTGTTTTTAATTAAACACCATATTTAATATGCCCCCTTTTGGGGGTATATTTATAGGGACATAAAATGTTTAGTTGGTTTAAAAAAGAAAAAGAAATAGATGTTAAACAATCAGAGAATCTAGTTTCTGAAGATCAAATTGAAGAAGCTTTGTGGGACATTAAAGAACAATTTGATTTAGAAACTGAAGAAGTTGAGAAAACTGTTTTAGATAAAAGACAAAAACTTAATTACATGAGAAAGACATTGAAGCGCGAACTCTAATTAGTTTGTGTGGGAAGACGACAAATATTATACTAAATTTGATATTGGCGATATCGTCATGGAAGATATTTCTATTGTTTATAATGATGAAGAGCCTTTAATCGGCTTAATTCTTGACGTCAAAAGACATGTATATTTTCTTGGCGAAGACGATTATGAGATTTATCAAGATCAGTTATGTGTTTATTGGTTCAAGACTAAAAGGATAGAACACTTACCCTCAGATTTTGTTAATTTATTTTCACGATGAACTTCTTTAATGATATAATTAAAATAGGAGTTTAATTTGATAGTATGATTGTGAAAGTTGCTTTTTATAAAGGCCGCGGAGATTGGAAAAATAAAATCATTAGATGGTGGACTAAAAGTAAATATAGTCATGCTGAGTTAGTTTTACCCAATGAAATAACATGGATTAGTATTTCACCACTCTTAACCGGTAAAGTTTCTGCTCGTTCTTTTTACGACGTAAAAAATCTACAAGATTGGGATTTTTTAAGTTTTGATTTAAGTTGGAGAAAACCAGTGCGTGATTACCAGCTTGAACAACTAAATAATTTTATAAAGGAAACCAATGGAGCAAAGTACGATTGGGTTGGAATGATTTTTTCACAAGTATTTCCATATTTAATTAAACATAGAGATAAATGGTACTGTTCTGAATGGATAGCACACGCTCTTGTCAAAGCAAGGGTTGTAATGTGGGATGATATATACATCTATAAAACACCAAATTTATCACCCGGCAAATTGTATGAAGTTTTAAAAAGTTACAAACCAAATTACAAATGAAATATAAAGTTGATGAATGGGTCTATTATTGTGTTATGCCGGATGTTGAATATTTTAAAAACAACATGAGAGCCGCCCTTATACTAACAGTGTTGTATGACGATCCTTTTTACGATTACAAAATCTACATTGATCAAACAGGAAAAATAAAAAAAGTTAGGGAACATCAACTTTTTTCAATGCCAGAACCTACGTAGTTATAGGGATGGCAATCACTATGCTTAAAAAGTTTTTACTTTTATTGGCTACTTTTGCGGTTAGTTGTACGCAGGATTACTCTGTAATTAACTCAAAAGAGCCAGAGACTATTGTAATAACCGAAACAGTTACAGAGACGAAAACGGAAACTGTTGAAGTTGAAATACCAGTATATATTGAAGTTGAAGTTCCAGTCAATGAAGGTGAAATTTGGATTGATTCCTTTACGCAACACATGTCTGTTGATGGAATCGATATTTTATGGGTTGTTGATCGATCTGGCTCAATGGGTCGATATAACGCTGAGTTGTTAAATGGTATACAAGCTATGCTTGGGGCATTACCGACGTCAGACTGGCGTTTAGTAATGATTAGTGCTGATCCAACCAAGTCTGTATTAAGCACAGAGTTTCCTTTAGTGCCCGGTGATGATATAATTGATGCCGAAGCAATGTTAGGTACGCTTATAATGGCGCCTTGGGAAGAAGGCTTCAATTCAGTTTATCAATACATTAACCACAATCCATATTCTTCTACTTGGATGCGCGCAGATGCTGGCTTACTTGTAGTGTTTGTTTCAGACGAAGAGGAACAAAGTGATATAGAATACCCAGCAGCATCAGATTTTTTAAGTTGGTATCAAATGCAAAGAATGGGCTCTGTTTTCATGGCGAGTGTAGTAAATCAAGAAGCCTCTACATCTTTATGTGATCGCCCGCCAAATCCAATAGATGTGGGAGATAGGTATATAGAGGCTACAAATTTGCTTGGTGGCGTAGTGGTTGATATATGTGATACTGACTGGTCTCCCGGAGTTACAGATGCAACTCATTCAATTGAACCAATAGAAAAAGTTGAATTAACCTATAAAGCCGATTCTGATACCATAAGAGTTTTTGTTAATGGTTCTTTGAATCATGACTGGTACTATGTTGAATCAGAAAATACAGTGTATTTTACTATCTTACCTTCCGCCGGCCAACTTGTAGAAATTGGTTATTTATACATAAATGAAGATACCGGAGATTCTGGATAAAAATTTTTAACTTTAAGTGATTTTGTGTTATAGTTAAAAACAAATATAGGATTAAAAATGGTAATACATAAAAACATGTTCGATCAAGACTCTAATAAGCCAACAATAATGGTTTCTGGAGGTTTTGATCCAGTCCATGCTGGTCATATCAGAATGATAAGAGCTGCAGCAAAATTTGGTAATGTTATTGTAGTGGCTAATTCTGATAAATGGCTTAATGAAAAAAAAGGTTTTGTGTTCATGGATTTTGAACAAAGAGCAGAAATACTTAATTCAATTAAAGGAGTAGTACTTGTCAGCGACGTGGACGATTCTGATGGTACTGTTTGCGAAGCAATTAAACGACTCAAGCCAACTTATTTTGCAAATGGTGGCGATAGAGGAAAACATAATACTCCTGAACAAAATGTTTGTGATGATTTAGGGATTGAAATGCTTTGGAGTATTGGTGGGGATGAAAAAGTAGCTGCTTCTTCTAAATTGGTTGAAAAAGTAGTCAATGTGTTAGGTTCGGGCCGGAGGTCTGACGCAAAATAAATTTAAAAGGTTGACAACATTCAGAAAAACATTTATATTATGAATAACTGCAATAAAAACAACGTGATCAACCCTTTTGAATTCAAAACATTAAAACTCGATGCCGCATACAGACCTATTGAGGTCATAAATGGTACAGAAGCGCTTGTGATGTGCTTAATTGGCAAAGCACGTTCATTGGAAACATATGATGCTGTAATAAGATCAACAAACGATGTGTTTAAAATACCATCTGTTATTGTTTTAGCGCGAGTAGTAAAGTTTAGATTTAATTCTTTGCATTGCAATCGCAAAAGCATTTTTAAGAGAGATGATAATGTGTGTCAATACTGTCATAAATCATTTGGTGACAAAGAATTAACGCTTGATCACGTTTTACCTAAATCTCGCGGCGGTAAAAAAAGCTGGACCAATATGGTAGCAGCTTGCAAAAAATGCAATCAGAAGAAAGGGAATAAAACACCGACCGAAGCAGGCATGGAATTATTTAAGGCTCCAAAAAAGCCTAAAAACAATATTGTTGACTCAATGTCAAACAATCAAAAAATCTGGAAAGATTATATATGGTAAAAGGAGGTCAAATGTCCATTTATAAAAAACTACAGAATTTGAATCTAACTGAGGATTCAATGATTAGTCTTCGCTATAGCGAAGGAGCAGATGTATTCGTACATAATGAAACAGAGGTTGATACTGCAATGTCAGAAACCGATGTAATTAATCGCTTTAGCGAATTAGTAGCAACCCCCGGGTTGCGCGCCCAAACTAAATGGGGTGATCATATTATTCAAGAGCTAAGAGACTCTGGCTTTTTAGAAGAATACGAAATAGATTACACTTTTGAGGATTTTATCAGTGAAACAATTACTGATAATTTTTATGATTTTAGCTTTATTGAATCATCAACTGAGAAGTACGATCACAAGAGAGGTTTCTGCACTCTATCAGCCGAAGTCGAAATACCTTACGGTAACTTGTCACAGGCTCAACCTAATTTATTTGGATGGGATGTGGTTGTTGAAACACCACTAGGCACTCTAACAATAGATTAAAATTGCTGGGGTGAAGCGCCATTGGCAGGTGCACCGGGTTGTTACCCCGGCCGTTGTTGGTTCGAATCCAACTGCCCCAGTTTTTATTTAAACTAATAGTTACTAATGTGGAAGCAATATCAGAATTATTAGTTTTAGCCATGGCTATGTTTTTAGCTGCATTTTTTTGTTTTCGCGTATTACTCTTACCAGACTCAAAAAACAACCCAATTGAAAAGGTGCACGAAATTGAAAAAATCATATCAGAAAGGTGATAAAGTGTTAGTGGAATCATGGGGTTTGCCCATTGTAAAAGTTACATTAACCAAAAGATATTTAAAAACAGGCTCGGGATTGGGGGTCGACGGTTGGGAGGCTCAAATTACTATTAAAAAAGAAGTTGAAAAATTGCGAGCTAATGGTGTACCATATAATAAAGGCGAAAAACCAACAGTGTTTGTAGCTGATTGGCAAATTATTAAGAAATGTCGTTGATAAGACTATATATTTTAGAACTTTAAAAGGGTTTATGGCTAAAAAAAATTACGTACTTGATACTAGTGTCTACCTAACAGACGCACAATCAATATATAAGTTTGACAATCATGATATCTTCGTACCATTAAAGGTTTTAGAAGAGGTTGATGGACACAAAAAAAGACAAGATTCTGTTGGCTCTAATGCAAGAGCTTTTATCAGAACCTTAGATGATTTACGCACTAAAGGTAATTTAGAAAAAGGTGTAAGGATTGATAAGGGCAAAGGAATGCTTAAAGTTGTTTCCTACTCTTCATTGAACAATGTTATCTTTCCACCAGATTTAGACATAAGACATCCTGACCACACTATTATTGCCACAGCCATGGCCGTGCAATCATCCAATGAATCTAGAAAAACAATTATGGTTTCGCGTGATATCAACATGCGTGTTATCTGTGATTCTATAGGTATTCAGGCTGAAGATTTTATTTCTGAAAGAGCAGTTATCAGTTCTGACGAATTATATACAGGATTTGTTACACAGTTAGTAGACGAGCAAATAATTGACAGATACTATTCTGGAGAAGAAATAACTATTTTAGAAGATGAAATTAAAGGAAAATGGTGTCCAAACCAGTACGTCATGATGGTTTCCAATTCTAACGAAAAGAAATCAGCATTAGCGAGGTTTAAAGACCACTTCACGCCATTACAAAAAGTTGTACACAAGAACATACCCGATTGGAACATAGAGGCGAGGAACAAGGAACAAGCCTTTGCAATCGACATGTTATTAGACCCTAATATCAAAATTGTTTCTTTGATCGGTCGTGCCGGCTCCGGAAAAACCTTAATGGCAATAGCAGCAGGATTACAACAGACAATTGGACTAAGAACGGAAAACAATCACTACGATCGGTTGATTGTATCGCGGCCAGTACAACCGTTAGGCAAAGATATAGGATTTCTTCCGGGCACTATGGAAGAAAAAATGTTACCATGGCTTATGCCAATTCAAGATAATCTTAAGTTTTTGATGGGTGATAGGACTTCACTTGAGCTGTATATGGAAAAAGGTAAAATTGAATTAGAAGCTTTGACATACATTCGCGGCCGTTCTATAGCAAATGCTTTCATTATAATTGATGAAGCACAAAATTTAACAAAACACGAAATCAAGACTATAATAACTCGCATCGGAGAAGGAACCAAAATAGTGCTAACTGGAGATATTGAACAAATTGATAATGTATATGTAAATGAAACTTCCAATGGCTTAGCGCATGCCGTTGAAAGTTTTAAAGATTATCATATTTCTGGTCACGTGACGTTTAGAAAAGGTGAGCGCTCTGAGCTGGCGACGTTAGCGTCAAAAGTTTTATAACTATAAGGATATTATAATGGATAATGAAAAAGTAATAACTGAAGAACAAATTCACACCAACCCTATGCTTTCTATGACGGTCAGTAACGACACTAAACTTAAAGAATATTTAGTTGAGTACGTGGGCACTAAATTAGAACAAGAAGATGTTACTGTTAACATGATAGCAGAAGTTTTAGCGGTTGATTTTCCAGAGTTTGCTTTTGCTTATGCTGAAGAAAACTATTTAAGAGGATATCAACAAGGATTAGATGATGCTCAAGGATTACATAAAGAATTCCCAGAAACGAGTGAATGAACAAGTAAGTAACTTTTATACCTCTACTGGTATTCATGTTTATTTTAAAGATCATTTATATAATGATGCTATTGATGTTGAAAAGATAATTTCCAAATTGGAGTCTTTGATACCAACACAGTTACTGAGTGAAGTCGAAATGATTATTATTGGACACTTTGACGAGTTTGAAGAGCGTAGTATAAATGCTTTTTATAAAGACGGTGCAATCCATGTGTCAAATATTCAAGATGATGAAGAAGACCTTTTAGATGATTTAATTCACGAAACCGCACATGCAGCTGAGGTTGCGTATGGTTATGAAATATACGCAGATTCAAAAATTAAAGATGAATTTTTGAATAAAAGAATGCATTTGTATAACTTGTTGTGGAGTAATAATTTTAAAGCACCAAAGAAACTATTTCAACAAACTGAATATGATTATGAATTTGATCAATTTTTATATAAAGACGTGGGTTACGCTAAATTATCAAACATTGTGAATGGGTTGTTTGTTAGCCCGTATTCTCCGACATCTTTACGAGAATATTTCGCTACAGGATTTACAGAGTTCTACCTACACCCAAACGAACATACATATCTCAAGAATGTATCGCCGGCTTTGTACAGCAAACTAGAAAAAATTAATAATGTTGAATCGCTTGACAATTAATCCATAGCATGTTAAGTTAGTATTTAACGAGAGTCTTAAATGCCACACATATCATATTCCGAATTAAAAGATTGGAAATTTTGTCCGTTTTACCATAAGATTACCCGAGTAGACAAAATTGATGGGTTTACGGGTAACGAGTATACTGCCTTTGGTTCAGCAATTCATTCAGTATGTGAAAAAAAATTGTTGAATGAAGAAATTAATGATGATTTTTTTGTTGAAGAATTGAAAAAGAACATTTCTGATCTTGATGAAGAGCATGATGTCAATAAAAAATTAGTGCTTGATATGATTGGTCAAGGTAAAAAAATTATCCCTGAAATCGAAGATGCATTGAATAATTATTTTGACGAATTTGAGGTAATGGCGGTAGAGATGCCATTGTTTGAACCTATTGAAGAAGAGGATTACCACTTTAAAGGTTTTATTGATGCAATTGTGGCCACGCCAGATGGCAAAGTTCACATTTTTGATTGGAAAACATGCTCATGGGGCTGGGATGCTAAAAAACGCTCCGACCCAATGATTTCATATCAACTAACACTTTATAAACATTTCTTTTGTCAAAAAATGAATGTTGACCCAAAAAATGTAGAAACACACTTTGCACTACTTAAGCGTACAGCTAAAAATAACAATGTGGAGTTTTTCAGAGTAACAAGCGGAAACATAAAAACTAAAAATGCGCTTAAACTTTTAAACACAGCGTTGTATAATATTAAAAATAAACGATACATTAAGAATCGTTTGTCTTGCACTGGTGGCTATGGATGCAAGTTTCATAACACAGAACACTGTCCTTGAGGAATAAATGACAAAAAAGAAAATTTTGGTCTTATCTGACCATCCGCTATCACCTTCTGGTGTTGGCACACAAACAAAATATATGATTGAAGCGCTGTTAAAAACTGGTAGGTATCAGTTTTTATGTCTTGGTGGAGCTATTAAACACCATGATTACCGCCCTACTAAAGTTGAAGGTTGGGGTGATGATTGGATTATTTTCCCAGTCGATGGTTATGGGAACCATGAACAAATTCGTTCTCTTTTGCAAAGAGAAAAGCCAGATGCTTTATGGTTTATGACTGACCCGCGTTTTTACGAATGGCTTTGGGAAATTGAAAACGAAATTCGCGCTAATGTACCAATGATGTATTACCATGTGTGGGACAACTTCCCTTATCCACAATTTAATGCAAAATACTACAATTCTAATGATATGGTTGTTTGCATTTCTAAAGTAACACATGAAATTTTACAAAATGTTGCTCCAGATGTTGACTCTTGTTATTTACCGCATGCTGTTCATTCAAACATATTTAAGCCTGCTTCTACGCCTGAAGATTTATCAAGATTGCAAGAGGTAAAGGGACACATAGTTTCTAAATCTACAGAGATTAATGAAAATAAGAAAATTTTCTTTTGGAACAACAGAAACGCAAGAAGAAAACAAAGTGGTACTGTCCTTTGGTGGTTTAAGGAGTGGCTCGACAAGGTTGGTCACGATAAGGCAACTTTGCTTATGCATACTGACGCAAGAGACCCACATGGGCAAGATTTGCCGCATTTAATTACTCACTTGAACGCTGAAGATGGCCAAATTTTAGTTTCAACAAATAAAGTTAGCCCTGAAGAGTTAGCAGATTTGTATAGAGCTAGCGATTATACGATAAACGTATCAGACGCTGAGGGCTTCGGTTTAGCCACGCTTGAGTCATTATCATGTGGAACACCAATCATTGTTAATATGACGGGCGGACTACAAGAGCAGGTAACTAATGGCAAAGAATGGTTTGGCTGGGGTATACAACCCAGTAGCAAAGCTGTAATTGGTTCTTTGCAGGTTCCTTATATCTATGAAGACAGAATATCTCAACAAGATTTCGAAGATTGTCTCAATAAAGCTTTAAAGTTAACAAAGAAACGTTATTCTGCCATGGCAGAGGCCGGCAGGAATCATGTTCTTGAAAATTACAATTTTGAAAATTATGAAAAACAATGGGTTAAAATTATGGATGAATTTATTGAAAAACACGGCTCATGGGAAAATAGAAAAAATTTCAACCCATGGGTACTATTGGAGGTAGCATGAAAAAGAAAATTATTTTAAAAGGACCTGTTTTAACTAGAAGTGGGTATGGGGAACAAGCAAGGTTTGCCTTGCGCTCTCTTATGTCTCGTCAAGATCTTTATGACATTTACATTCAACCACTTCAATGGGGTAGAACTTCGTGGATTTCTGAGCAAACTGAAGAGAGACTTTTCATTGACTCATGCATAAAGAAAACAGTAGATTATATTCAACAAGGCGGCTCTTTTGACATGTCATTGCAGGTAACAATACCCAACGAGTTTGAAAAAATGGCAACTGTTGATATTGGCTATACAGCTGGCATTGAAACCACTGTTGTATCCGCAGAATGGTTACAAAAAATAAATGAAATTGTTAATTCTGTTATTGTGGTCTCTAGTTTTTCTACGCACGCTTTTAAAAATACTACTTATTCTGGGGAATTGAACGGACAGCCAGCAACCTTAAAGCTCGATAAGCCGATTGATTTCGTTAATTATGCTGTTAAGGATTACGATCACGTAGAGCCTTTAAATCTTAACTTAAAAAATGACGTTAATTTTCTGTGTGTTGCTCAATGGGGCCCAAGAAAAAACATGGATGCTACTCTTAATTGGTTTGTCGAAGAATTTCATAATGAAGATGTTGGGCTTGTTATCAAGACAAACATTACAAAAAATTCAATCATGGACAGAACAGCTATATTTGAAAGATTAAAGAGTCAATTAAGTGCAAAGTATCCAGATATGAAATGTAAAATTTATCTTTTACACGGAGATATGAGCGAAGAAGAGATGCACGCTCTTTACAAAGACCCAAAAATTAATGCTTGTATTTCATTTGCTCACGGAGAGGGCTTCGGGCTTCCTCTGTTTGAGGCTGCATACAGTGGTCTACCAATTGTTTGCACTGGGTGGTCAGGTCAGCTTGATTTTTTAGTTGATGAAAATAAAAAAGAACGTTTTTACAATGTCTCATATGATATTCGTAAAGTTCCCGAGCATGTATTGTGGGAAAATGTAGTTGTTGCTGATGCTATGTGGTCTTTTCCGCGCGAGCAATCAGCCAAGCAACAAATGAGACAGTGCTACAACGATATTGTATCTAAAAATAAAATGGATGCCACCGCTTATGTTTCTGAACTCAAAGAAAGATTCAGCAAAGAAAAAATGTATGAAAAGTTTGTCAGTCTTGTTGAAGAGCAAGCTCCTGAAAATTTAGCAGCTAATAATATGGACGAAATCGAAAAGTTGTTTGCTGAGGCATTGTAAAATGGTGATATTTGTTTCTGATTTATTTATTAAAGATTATGTTGGTGGTGGTGAACTTTC
>VMHT01067917.1_pt1 | contig 17773 bp, 19 predicted proteins | sample 4693611 | NCBI WGS metagenome assembly VMHT01 (sample SAMN12280063, study PRJNA550983) | marine metagenome | isolation source: seawater sampled from same location over 5 years 0.02-0.2 micron viral filtrate | place: USA: collected off the coast of southern California halfway between the port... ...
TCTAGGAGAGTATTATGGTAATTGAAAACGCAAAATATGAACAACATCTTGGTGAAAACTGTGGTATTGAGGTTACAATAGATGGAGAAGTTTGTCATGTACCGATTGACCAAGGCAATAGACATTATATCGAAATCATGCGTCAAGTAGAATCGGGCGAATTAACCATTGCGCCAGCAGATGCAGAATAAATAACATTATAGGAAAAAACAATGGCAGCAATTATCACAGAAAAATTTAGACAGTCTAGTGCCACAGCCTTTAAGGATTCATTTGGCACAGACAAGTATTATATGTTCGTAGGTAAATCACAACCTTGGACATCTGAGGGTGCGACTTCTGATAGTCTTCCCCCAGCACCTGTTGATAGTGTTGCACCAGAATCGTATTATTGGGATGATATGCTTGCTGCAAAATTAATTGGTACAACCAATACAACTTTTGCAATACCTCGTAGGGATTATGCAACATCATCTGCATTTGATATGTATCGTCACGATGTATCTGGTGGAACAACTACAGGTTCATACCCATCAAAAACAACAACATCAAGTGGTTCAACTTCAGTATATGATTCTACTTACTACTTCATGACTTCGGCAAATCGTGTATACAAAGTATTATACAATGGTGACCCTGTTCAAACTGGTGCATCAAACATCTCTGGTGCAGAACCGACTTCTGAACAGACAGGCCCATTCTGGCACGATGCAAATTATTACTTAAAGTTTATGTACTCTCTGACAACTTCAGAAGTTCAGAACTTCTTAACCACAGACTTTATGCCCGTCTCAACGACAGCAAACTCTGCGGCGAACCGTCCTATCCATGTTGTTATGGTAACAAGTGGTGGTTCATCATATCCAAATGGTACGTTCTATACTAAGGTTCGTGGTGATGGTACGACAACTGCAATCATTAAACTGGTTGTATCTGGTGGTGCAATCCAAGAGTTTGGTAATGGTTCATCATTCACAAGTATGCAAAACGCTGGTGTGGGATATTCCTTCGCAGTAGTAGACTTGACAGGAACAAACATTTATACAGATACAAATGCATCAACATTAATTTCTGGTTCAACTTTGACATCTTGGAATAATGCGACTGCCGGTGCAATCACTCCTATCATCGAACCTGCTGGTGGACATGGTACAAATGACATTGCAGAACTTGGTGGTCACTATGTTATGGTTCAAGGAAAGTTTGAACCTTCTGATTCAGATGCAACACAAGTAAACGATTTTAGAAGAGTTGGTATTTTAAAGAACCCAAACGCTGGTGGTTCTGCGGCCTCTGTCGCAACAGCAAGAACTACCAATGCATTAAAAATCGCTGGTACAATTAGTACCAATTATCAGGCAGACGAACTCATTACACAGGCAACAACTGGTGCCCAAGGTCGTGTGATTGAGTGGGATGCAACTAACAAAATTCTGTACTATGTTCAAGAAAAGTATACTTCGTATGGACTTGATACCAATAAAAACTTAACTGCGTTCTCTACGAATGCAGCAGTTGTCGGTGGGTCATCAAGTGCAAGTTATAGTGTAGATACAGGTCACTCTGCAACAACTAATGGTGTCGTATTCGTAAGTGGATATGCAACACCAGAACTTGACAGAGACAGTGGTGAAGTAATCTATGTAGAAAACAGAAGGGCAATTTCAAGAGCAGCAGACCAAACAGAAGATATTAAAGTAGTAGTGGAATACTAAGATATGCAAAAAACTGATTTGAATGTGTCACCGTACTACGATGACTTTGACACCACAGACAACTTCCATCGTGTTCTCTTTCGTCCAGGCTTCGCCGTACAGGCAAGAGAGTTAACTCAACTTCAGTCCATACTGCAAAACCAAATTGAAAAGTTTGGTACGCATATGTTCAAAGAAGGTGCAATGGTAATTCCAGGCCAATCTGGTTTTACTGATGAATACTATGCTGTCAAATTACAATCTACATTCAATTCAAATCCTGTTTCTGGTTATGCTTCAGATTATATCGGTAAGACAATTACTGGTGCAACCTCTGGTGTAAAAGCAACAGTAATCGGTTTCGATGTCGCAACAACTACTGACCCACTTACACTTTATGTAAAGTATACTCAAACTGGTACGGACAATGTTTCAACAACATTCTCTGACAATGAACAGATTCAGGCAAACGGTGTTGTTGGTGGTATCACTGCAAACTCATCATCTGCACAACTACAGGCCTCTAGTGCAACTGCAACTGGTTCTTCTGCAAACGTGGAAGAGGGCGTGTACTTTGTTCGTGGTCAGTTTGTTCGTGTCGCCTCACAAAGAATTGTTCTTGACAAATATAATAACACTCCATCATATCGTATTGGTCTTTCGATTTCAGAAACATTAATTACCCCAGAAACGGATACGTCACTTCTTGACAATGCGGCTGGGTCAACAAACGTAAATGCAAAGGGTGCCCACAGATTAAAGGTAACTCTTACTCTTTCTAAACTCCCACTTGGTTCTGCCGAGGATGAAGACTTCATCGAAATCCTTCGTGTCAAGAATGGTGTCATTGAAGAGATTACAAGAAACACAGAATATTCTGTCTTAGGGGATACACTTGCAAGAAGAACGTATGACGAATCTGGTGATTACTCTGTACGTCCTTTTGGTATTGACATTCGTGAATCTCTTGACGATGGTTTAAATGAAGGTGTCTATGCGGCTGGTGTAACAACTGACGATGGTGCAAATACATCTGAAGGTTTGATGGCGGTTCAAGTATCGCCGGGCAAAGCGTATGTTCGTGGTTATGAAGTAGAGACTGCTGCACCAACTTTTATTGATGTTGCGAAACCAAGAACTTCTGAAGAATTTAAGGGTGCGATTACTCCTGCCGAGGTAGGAAACTTTACAAAGGTTACCAAGGTTCATGGTACACCAGACCTTTCACCATTTATTACTGGTGAAGTTACTGAACCATATAAACAAATTTCATTAAGGGATGTTGCAACTGCAACAAGAGGTCAGGCCGCTGGTTTAGAAATTGGTGTTGCAAGAGCAAGAGCATTTGAACACCGTTCTGGTACAGACGGTACTAGTGACCCATTGGTTGCAAGTGCATCTGCTGCCACTGCACAATTTAATCTTTATCTCTTTGACATTCGTATGACAACTAAGATTACAATGTCTGGTATTCCATCTGGTGGTACTACAATCGGCGCAAAGGTTACTGGTGCAACGTCTGGTGCAAGTGGATTTATTCATGCGGCCTCAAATACGGTTATCGAATTAATCAATGTTGTTGGTTCTTTCAATACTGGTGAAAAACTTATTTCAACTTCATCTACTGAAACTGATGAAATTTTAGAGAACAGTTCAAATGCAGATTTGACAATCTCTGCTGTTGTCACAAATACTTTTGATAAAGTCAAACAAGTATTCATGGACGATGCAGATAGTGGTCAAGATTTTACTGCCGATACAGTTCTTGATACATCGTTCTCACTAAGTGGTACGGTTTCAACTGCTGGTTCTGGTACAACTGTTTCTGGTTTTGGAACTAAGTTCGTAACTGAACTTCGTGTGGGTGATGTTATCAATATTGCTGGTGTGGGTGATAGGATTGTTTCTTCCATCACTGATGATGATACTCTTGCGGTTTCTGTTGCGCCAGGCACTGCAACAACAACTGTGCCTGCAACAAGAAAACGTGTAAATCTTCAAGACCAAAACAAAAACCTTCTTCTCAGAAAATTGAGAAAGAATAATATTAAGACATTAAAAACTGATACCAACAGTAATACATCTGTTACTTCTGCAACTTTCCGTAGACAGTTTGTGATTAACTCCACATCTGGTGGACAGTTAATTATGACCGCAGATTCAAATGAAACTTTTTCAGCCAAATCAAATACAGATTTTGTTGTTTCGGTTCTGGATGATAATGGTTCTGGTGCAATTGCAAAGGGTGACCTTATTAACTTGAATTCATCAAACACAACATTCAATGCATCTGGCAATACACTTACTATTACAAATACTAATGCACTTCCTATCGCAAACATCAAGTGTAAAGTTACAACAACAGTTACAAGAACTGCGTCTGCCGAAATTCCAAAGACAGCACAACTTGCATCTGTCTGTGTTGTAGATAATGATGGTGTTGCTGGTGGTGCCGCATATGGTACATCTGCACATCACAAAGATATCTCTCTTGGTGTTGCAGACGCATATAAACTCTGGGCAGTCTTTGACTCAGAAAACGCATCGGCTGATGCAGTTCTTCCACAGTTTACATTCACTGGTTTGAGTGGTGTCTTCACCAAAGGTGAGGTTATCGTTGGTGGAACTTCTGGTGCAAGAGCAATTGCAATCCCTGGCGCCAGTGTCCTTTGTCACATTGTACAGAACAATAAAGAATTTCTTGCAGGCGAAACTGTAACAGGACAGTCATCAAATGCACAATGTACTATTGATACATTGACTGATGGTTCTAAAAATATTACTGAACGATTTACTCTTGACACTGGACAAAGAGACAACTTCTATGATATTGCAAGGATTGTAAGAAAGGGTAATGCGGTTACTCCTACTGGTAGAATTCTAGTAGTTTACAATTACTTTGAACATGGTGCTGGTGACTTCTTCACAGTTGATTCATATAGTGTTGACTATAAAGAAATCCCAACATACACTGCAACAAGAGTTGACCCAGAGGTTCGTGAACCTTCTGGTGAATTTGACCTAAGAAACTCAATCGACTTTAGACCAAGAGTTGCCGATGCAACTATGACTTCTGCAACAAGTGGTCAAGGTATCGCAACCAAGAAGGTTACATCTATGTCCTTCAACTTTGGTTCACGTTCATTCACTGGTACTGGTGGTCATAACACTCTCGTACCAAAAGATAATTCAAATATCGGATATGATTTTGAGTTTTTCCTTGCCCGTGTAGATACACTCTTCTTAACATCTGAAGGTGAATTTAAGGTTGCATCTGGTACTCCAGCAGAAGACCCAGACGCACCGAAACCAGTTGAGAATGCAATGAAACTTGCAGAGTTAACATTCCCAGCATATATGTTAGACATTGATGATGCAAAACTTACTAAAGAAGATAATCGCAGATATACAATGCGTGATATCGGTCAACTTGAACAACGTATTGAGAATGTAGAATATTACACTGCACTAAACTTATTAGAACAAGAGGCCCAGTCACTTGAGGTTTTAGACGCAAATGGTCTGAATAGATTTAAGTCTGGTTTCCTTGTAGACAATTTTAAAGGTCACTCTACTGGTGACGTTCAACATCCAGACTATAGAAACTCTATGGACATGGAACTTGGTGAACTTCGCCCACAGTATAAGATGAAGGGTATTACTCTTTCGGAAGAAAACACTACTGATGCACAGAGAACTAATAACAACTATCGTAAGACTGGCGATGTAGTAACACTTCCATACACAGATATTGTTGCGGTTCAACAACCATATGCAACTAGAATTGAAAACCTTAATCCTGTTCTAAACTTTACTTGGACAGGTATCTGTAAACTTTCCCCATCTGGTGATGAGTGGTTTGAAACAGAAAGAGCGCCTGCGTTGGTTATCAACCGTGAAGGTAACTTCGATACCGTCTTTGCACAGAACAGAAATGCAATCGGTACGGTTTGGAACGCATGGCAAACTCAGTGGTCTGGTACAACTACTACAACAGGTGGTAGACGTAGAGAACATAGATTTATTAACCTTGGTCAGCCTAGAGGTCGTGCGGTTCTTCAAAGAACAACCACAACTACGACTACTAGACAGACAAGACAAGGTATCAACACAAGAGTTGTTCCTCGTATTGACAGAGAGTCACAAGGTGATAGAGTAGTTTCAAGAGCACTTATTCCTTTCATTCGTGCAAGAAATGTTTCGTTTGATGTTACTGGAATGAAACCTCTTATGAGAGTTTATCCTTTCTTTGATAAACAAAACGTATCGCAATATGTTACACCAACAGGTGGTTCACTTGGTGGTAATCTTGTGACAACTGCAAACGGCTCTGTATCTGGTGTGTTTGCAATTCCTAATCCAAACACAAGAGGTAATCCAAGATTTAGAACTGGTGAAAGAGTGTTTAGACTTACATCGTCTTCTACAAACTCGACTAACCCAGAACCAGAATCATTCGCACAGGCAACTTACTCTGCAACTGGTATCTTGACAACTGTTCAAGAGACAGTCATTGCAACTAGAAACGCAGACGTTATTAGAACATCTGTGAGAGACAACAGGACAACAACCAACACATCTACTAGAGATGCAGTCGTTGGTTGGTGGGACCCTTTAGCACAATCCATTATGCCTCAGGCAGAAGGTGGTGAATATCTTACTAAAGTTGACGTATTCTTCTCTGGTAAAGATGAAAGTATACCTGTTACCTGTCAAATTCGTGAGATGGTAAATGGTTATCCAACCACAAAGGTTCTTCCTTTCGGTTCAAAAACTCTTTTGCCCGCAGCCGTTAATACATCAAGTAATGCAACCTCGGCCACAACCTTTGTGTTCGACTCACCTGTCTATGTCAAGAACGGTGTGGAAGTTGCAATCGTCTTACAAACAGATTCAGACAAATACTTCGCATGGATTTCAAGAATGGGTGAAAAAGATGTGGGCGGTTCTCGTATGGTTTCAGAACAACCGTATCTTGGTGTTCTCTTTAAATCACAGAACAACTCTACTTGGACTGCATATGACTTTGAGGACTTGAAGTTCACATTGTATCGTGCATCTTTCAGTACAAATGTAAATGGTAAGGTCACACTTGTAAATGATGCGTTACCTTCTAAAACTCTTGAAAGAGATGCATTACAATTCTTTGCATCCTCTACAAACATTAAGGTTACTCATCGTGACCACCATATGTACGATGTTGATAGTAATGTCACAATCTCTGGTGTAAGTTCTGGAATTACAACCACACTGAATGGTGCAATTTCAAATAGTGCAACATCTTTAACCCTTGCAAGTGTATCTCTGTTCCCATCAAGTGCAACTTCTGGAAGTATTCACTTGAAGATTGGTGATGAGATTATGACAGGTACAATTTCTGGTACAGGTGTTTCTTCTCTTACCAGAGGTGCAGACAGTACAACTGCGGCGGCCCATAGTAGTGGTGCAACAGTTGAATTGTATCAAATCAATAACGTACCTTTAACAGAGATTAACAAAACACATACTTCTATTACAAATCCAGCGCTTGACTATTATGTTATCAGTACAACTACACAATCTGATACTGCAAGTACAAGTGGTGGTGGTAATATTGTCGCAACTGAAAACGCAATGATGGATGGTGTACAAACACTTGTTCCAATTATTGAACATCCAAATACACAAGTTACTGGTGAAATTCGTGCAACAACTGGTACATCACCAAGTGGTTCACAGACATCTTATAGCACTGCGGCCTTAACTCCTCAGAATGCAGAAATTATTACCCTTGGAGAAAACTATTACTTTAACAATCCTAAACTGATTGCATCTTCTATCAACGAAACAAATGAACTTGCTGGTAGTAAGTCAATGTTCTTAGACTTGACAATGCAATCTACTGTAGAGAACTTGTCTCCTGTAATTGACTTGGATAAGAAGACTGTAGTTGCATTTACCAACCGTCTTGATAATATCGACAGTTCTAGTGCAGTGTTCCCAACTTCTGATTATGTCGCTCCGACAGAACCAGATGGGGATAGTAACGAGGCAATCTATTGTACTAAGAGAGTTACACTGCAAAATCCGGCAACCGCATTGAGAGTTCTTCACAGTGCAGTAAGATTCGCTGGTGCAGAAATTCAAGTCATGTATAAGATACTTCGTTCAGACGATGCATCCGACTTCGATGAAATCGGTTGGAGATACTTTAACACAAGTGGCGGGCCAGATATCTCTGTCAATGAATCTACAACAAATGATGACTTTATTGAATACGAGTACACACAGAATGACCTTGAAGAGTTTATCGCATTCGCAATCAAGATTAGAATGCAAGGGGTCAACTCTTCTGAACCACCAAGGATAAAGGACTTGCGAGCAATCGCATTGGCGACCTAATGAGTGACTATTTAAAAGTAGAAGGACACGAACACCTTGTCAGAGACATGGGTTCTAAGGCAATTGTTAACACAAACGTATTTGCATATAGGGCCGCAATCGAAAGGTCAAAGAACGCACAAAAACAAAAAGATGAATTAAGGGATGCGACAAGAGAGATAAATACTTTAAAGTCAGAAATGCATGAGATAAAAAGTCTCTTGTTGCAGATGGTAGAAAAAGATGGCAGATAGAAACACACCAGCATCCTTCACTTTTGAAGAGTGGAGAGTAGAATTTAACGAACTCGCAACTGATGTTGGTGACATCGCTAATGTTACTGGTGCATCTGGAATTATCGCATCTGCTACAGATGTGGTAGAAGCAATCACATTATTGAACACAGCAGTTGGTAACACTGATTTAGATTTTACTGCTGATAGTGGTTCTGCTGGTTCTGTAAGTGAGAGTGAATCTCTTGACTTTCAAGGAACTGCAAATCAAATAACAACGACAAGTGATGGTAATAACCAAGTCACTTTTGCACTTGCAAACACTATCAATGTCGGAACAGGTTTTACAAACAGTGGAATGACAGGAACATTAACATTTCCAACAATTGGTGGAGTAATATCTACTGAAGGATTTGGTATTGCTCTTGCCGTTGCATTAGGATAACAGGAAGGTAAAAATGGCAAACAATTTCGTAAACAGTTTTGCAAGTATTGTGACTGCTGGTGAGTTCTATCAGTCGGATGCGTCAGATACTTCAACTGGGCCGCAAACAGTTTATACTGCGAACAACGGTTCAAGTGGAGTCAATTCGATTCTCATCGAACTGGACGCAGCGAACACTGGAACTTCTGGTATCACGGTATCTGCATTTATTCAAGATACAAGTGCGACACTAGGAACAGTTTCTAGTATTGCATCTTCTTCAGACGTTGCAACCGTAACAACTGCATCTGCACACGGACTAAAGGTCGGTATGTATGTGAATGTTACAGGTTCATCAACAAACTTTGTGAATGGTGTGTACAAGGTAGCATCCGTACCAAGTGCAACAACATTTACATACGCACAAAACTCTGGTGCGGCAGACGGTTCTGCTGGTGGAACAATCTTAATTTACAAGGCGTATCACATTGTAAAAGATGCTCCTATCCCTGCCAGTGCTACTTTGAAAGTGGTTGCTGGGCAGAAGGTTGTTCTAAACTCAAACGATAAGGTAATCGCATACGCAAGTGCAGGCACTTGTGATATTGTCGCTGGAATTCTACAGGAAGTAACGTAATGTCTTATATTGGTGTACAAGCAACAAATAGGTTAAGTCCATCCTTTGTTAAAGAGGATTTTACTGGAACTGGTTCTGCCACTCAATTCACTCTGACGAATGAAGTGCCTGGCGGTAACGAGGATAATGTTATGGTCGTGTTATCAAACATTGTTCAAGAACCAACTTCTGCATACACCATTATTGACGATAGTAATAACCTTCCTAAAATTCTAAAGTTTGATTCTGCACCTGCTCTTGGTGAAAAGATTTATGTAGTGCATCATGGTATCGGAACATATACTAGAAAACCTGCTCCTGGCTCAGTTGGTATCAACGAACTAGAAGCAAACATGAAGACATTTCCTACTGACACGTTCACAGGTAATGGTTCAACCGCCGCATATACATTAAGTGAAACCCCAACTAGTGCATCTAGTGTTATGGTGTTCGTTGATGGTATTCTTCAGAAGGCATCAACAAACTACGGCATCTCTGGTGCAACTCTAACCTTTACTGCAAACGTAGCAAACAACGCAGAGATTGAAGTGAAACATCTTGGGTTTCGTGGAGTTCAAAGAAGAAGTACAGGATATAGTTTAGACACCTTTACAGGTAATGGGTCATCAACAGCATTTACTCTTTCTAATGCAGTGAGTGTTAATGACGCATTTGTATTTTACAATGGTATTTGTATGCAACCGACAACGGACTATGGAATTAGTGGTGTCACTTTGACATTCACTTTTACTCCACTAAATAGTTCAAACATAATGGTGAGGTATCAAGTCTAATGGCAACTAACGCAAAAAATCTCGCAGAACTTCTTAACACGGACACCACAGTCGCAGTCGGAGACATTGCAGACGGTTCAGTAACAACTGCAAAACTTGCTGTCGGTGCGGTGACAACTGCAAAGGTTGCCGATAATGCTGTAACTTCTGCAAAGGCACTTAACCTTGGTCGTAGGAATCTGCTCATCAACGGCGCCATGCAAGTTCATCAAAGAGGCAATCAATCTGTTTCTTCTGGCAACAGATATTCTTTGGATAGATGGGATGTAGCTACTACTGGCGGCAGTGCCGCATATAATTTACAGCAATCAACAGATGTACCTACTGGCCAGGGGTTTGCAAAAAGTTTTAAACTAGATGTAACTACAGCCGATGCCGCTATGGGTGCTGGCGATGGTTACATTTTTAGACAAGCATTTGAAGGACAAAACCTACAGAGTATTAAAAAAGGCACATCAAACGCAGAACAAGTGACTGTGCAGTTTTGGGTTAAAACCACTAAGACAGGCACTTACATAGTTGAGTTGTATGATACAGACAACACTAGACAAGTAAGTAAATCATACACTGTTTCATCTGCTGATACTTGGGAATACAAAACTGTTACGTTTCCAGCCGACACAAGCGGCGCAATGGATAACGACAATGCACGTTCTTTAATTTTACAGTGGTGGTTGGCGGCTGGTTCTAATTTTACTAGCGGAACATTAAACACGACTTGGGCTTCTGCCACATCAGCAAACCGTGTTGTTGGTCAGGTCAACGCTTTGGATAACACAAGTAACAACTTTTATGTAACTGGCGTACAAATGGAAGTTGGCGCCACGGCTACAGATTTTGAACACCGCAGCTTTGGCGAGGAACTGACTCTGTGTCAGAGGTATTTCTGCAAAAGTTACAACTACGATATAGCACCCGGCGCATCAGGCAGCGTAAATAATTTGAAAGGTGCTGCGTCTGTTTCTGGAGGAACTTCTACTTCAAATAGACCATTCTGGAGTGCAGGGCAGTACCCTGTGACAATGCGGTCAGAGCCTACCATAGTTTTGTATCACTATGGTGGCACTTCTGGAAAGATTACTGGAGGTTCTTTTGCAAGTTATGACGGCAGCGCAGTAAATATTGGAGACAGAGGCTTCAATCTTCATCCTACAGGGAATGTTAGTAATTCAAATGACGAAGACCATTATGCAATCTTTACGGCATCTGCGGAGTTATAGACATGAACGAGATAAACATTACGTCTGCTAAATATGTTGTGAACCCAATGACGAACCAAAATGACACCATCAAAATTGTAGTAGATGGAGTCACAATGGATGTTCCACCTGTTGTAGGCAATACTCACTATGACGAAATCATGCGCCAAGTAGATGCTGGCGAATTAACAATTGCAGATGCAGAATAAATAACATTATAGGAAAAAGAAATGTCAGAATCATATATTGGATTAGACCCATCATACGGTGCATTTGAAAAACAGTTAATTACTGGTGACGGCACTAACTCAACTTTTGACCTCGACTACCCTGTTGGTCAGGCTGGTCAGTTGTTGGTGTCTCTTGATGGTATTGTTCAAGAACCAGAATATGCATTCTCGATTCAAATGGCATCTGGTAGTCCAAAGATTAACTTCGCAGACGTACCATCAAACGGTGCAAGAATTTTTATTGTATATATGGGTAGACAATTATTATCTGCCGCACTTGCACAGGCGTCACCACACATTGACGAATTCGATGGTGATAACAATGCAACCGCATTTACATTAACACAGACCCCAGCCGCAGCGAACTCTGCAAACTTCATGGTGTTTGTCGATAATGTTTATCAGAGGTATGGTTCAAGTTATGCATACACGGTTAATGGTAGTACTTTGACATTTACTTCTGCTCCACCCACTGGAACAAATAACATTCAAGTAATACAGTTATCACAACAGAACACACTAAATACTGTTGCAGATGGAGCAATTACTCTCACAAAGATGAGTTTTGACCCAGCAGATGATGCAACTGCATTAGCAATCGCTTTAGGATAGAAATATGGCAAACACATTTAAAAACGCTTCAGTCGCAAATGTCGCTAACGGTTCGTATTCTACATTGTACACAACACCGGCCGCAACTACTACAGTTGTGTTAGGTTTATCTCTTGCAAACAAAACAACGAATGCAGTGACAGTACAGTGTCAGTTTACAGACAGTTCAGACTCAAATGCAACCAGACAACTTTTGGAAAATGTCTCCATCCCAGCAAACACCACACTTGAGGTATTCGCTGGTCAGAAATATATTTTAGAGGCAGGAGACATCCTCAAAGTTAAATCTGGAACAGGGTCAGCACTTGACGCCGTTCTGGGTGTAATGCAAATCACATAGGAGATAATTGATGCCCTTTATAGGTAAATCACCAACCGCTGGTTTTGCATCAATCGTCAAAGATGATTTAACACCAAACGGTTCTACAACAGCATTTACGTTATCAAAACAAGTTGCAAACGCAAATGATATTGCGGTGTTTTTGGGTAACGTAAGACAAGAGCCGACTGATGCCTATACGGTTTCTGGTACAACACTTACCATGTCAGAAGCGCCTGCAAGTGGATTGAACTTCTATGTTCTTCATATTGCTGGTACACATGAGAGTTCTGTTGTGCCTGCCAATGATACTATCTCTACTGCAAAGATTCAAGCAAGTGCAGTGACAGATGCAAAGATTGCCTCTGGTGTTTCTGCATCTAAAGTTACAACTGGAACATTACCAGCTGCACAAGTTCCTGCTGGTTCAGTTGTTCAAACTGTTGTTGTAACTGATAGTAGTATTCATACCAATAGTTCTACAAGTTCATATACGGAACTCTGCGAAACTACATTTACACCCATATCTGATAGTAATAAAATTTTAATTTATGCACAACTTGGAGAATGTGATATTGCTACTGGTCGTGGTTTTGCCAGAGTTTATTATGGTTCTACTGCAAATCAATATTCTCAAGAATTTGTAAGAATTTGTAGTGAATATGGTAGAGGTGAGAACTATGAAGCAGAATCTCATACTGGAAATATCCAAGTCTTCTCACAGTTGGCTGACGCAACACACAATTCAATGTCTGGACAAAGATATTATGGTATTGCAATCATTAATCAAGTTAGTGGAACATTCAGAATAGGAAATGGTGTCCATCATAAACTTATAATTATGGAGATAAAAGCATGATTTATGTTTCTGACGCAATTACAGCTCTAGGTATTTCTGAATGGGAACTTCGTGGTGAACCAACGAATGAATCTGAATTTAACTCAATGTTTAGAAAAGCAGATGGTTCTGGTGGATGGTCATCTAAGACAACTGATTTTGGTGTTACATGGTCACAAATAATTAAAAAGAAAAAAGAATTAGAAGATGCCGAACCTATCAATGAAGTTCGTATTGAAAGAAATAAGTTACTACAACAATCAGATTGGACACAGAGTAGAGATATTACTCTTTCAAATGATGCAGATTGGAAAACATACAGACAAGCATTAAGAGATATCACCAATAGTGCAACATCACTGGATGATGTAACATGGCCTACGAAACCAGAATAAATATAGAGAAATAGGAAACGCAGATGCCATTAAGTAAAATACAAGGAATTAACGGACAGGTTACACCAAATCTTGGTCGTAGGAATCTTGTCATCAATGGCGCTATGAGAATAGCACAGCGAGGAACCCAAACCGACCAAACAAGTGCTTATACCGCTTGTGACAGGTGGAACTTTATTGAAAGTGGAAGTACGGTTGTAACCACTTCACAGTCAACAGATACCCCAGCAAGTCAAGGCTTTGCAAACTCGCTTAAGGTGGATGTTACAAATGCCAGTGGCACACCTTCATCAAGCCATTACGCTATTATAAGACAAAAACTTGAAGGACAAGATTTACAGCGTTTGCTGTACGGCACTTCTTCAGCCAAAAAAATAACTTTATCTTTTTGGGTTAAATCACCCAAGACTGGTAAGCAGTATGTTGAACTATACCACACCGATGCGGCTTATCACAATCAACAGTCCTACACTATAGCCGCCGCTGACACTTGGCAGTATGTAAGTCTTACTTATAATGGGTATGAGACAACTGCATTTGACAATGACAATGGTAACAGCCTGATGATTCAGTATTGGCTTATGGCTGGTTCAGATTACACTGGCGGTACAACTACTGAAAACACTTGGCATAACACAAACGCTAATCGTTTCTCTGGTTTAGTTAATGTTGTAGATAATACAGCTAATAATTGGTTCCTTACAGGCGTCCAGCTTGAGGTAGGCGAGACAACCACAGATTTTGAGCACCGTTCATTAGCAGAAGAGCTTGCGTCTTGTGAACGATATTATCAAAAATCTTATAATATGACCAATGCCCCTGGCCACAATGGTACTGCTGGTGCAGTTTTTGCCAGAAATACTACTGACGGAGTTAATATATCTAATAGAATGGATGCTGGAACACGGTTTGTAACTAGAATGAGGTCAACACCTACTGTTACAATTTATTCTCTTAATGGAACTGCTGACAATCTTTCAGATATTACCACTGGAACTAATCATTCAGCTAACCAAGGTGTGAATAGTATTCAACATAGAGGAACAACTGGATTTGGTGGATTAGTAGTATCTGGTGGTAATGATGAGGGTCTTGGATATCATTATACAGCAGAAGCGGAGATATAAAATGATTGAAAAAGCATATTATACATATAATCAAGATGATGATGGAACAGTTCTTAAAAATACAGACAATATAAATGGTATTCTTGGTATTATTGACGGTGTTCCTTCTCACATACCTATTGACTTAGATAATATGCACTATGCAGAGGTTATTTCTCGTCACAATGATAAAACAGATTCTTTTGAAATTTCTGTTGAACCATATAGTACAGACTAAATATGAAAAAGGAAATTAGATAATGCCGTTCATAGGACAAGAACCAATCACAGGTGCATACAGTGTACTAGATGATATCACAACATCTGCTACTGCAACATATAACTTGCAGTTGAACAGTGGTGCGTTTTCACCTGCTACTGCAAATCAACTATTGGTTTCGCTCAACGGTGTTATTCAGAAGCCTGGTTCTTCATTTACAATTTCTGGTTCACAGATTACGTTTTCAAGTGCATTAACTTCGTCAGACTCAATCGACTTTATTATTGCATTGGGTGACGTTCTTAGTGTCGGTACACCAACTGATGGTTCGGTGACAGATGCAAAGATTGTTGGAATGTCATCATCAAAACTTACTGGTGCATTACCAGCGATTGATGGTTCTGCATTGACAGGTATTGCCGGAACATTTATTGCAGCAGAAGAAGGTGAATATACTGCTGCAGAGAATTCAATCAGCACAACTGGAACTAGTTCTTTTGCACAATTTTCTGGTTTGGGAAATGCGACTCCATTAAGTTACACGACAACACAAAATAATACAACAGTTACTCTAATACTTACCCTACATAATGGTGGTTCTTCATTGTCAGATGTTACTGAAATTGAAGTAAGAAGAAGTGGTGGAACTGTTGTTGGTAGGCATAGAGATAATTCTAGTGATAATGCTTACTTTTCTTCATTTACAATTGTTGACCAACAAAATGTTTCTTCATCTGGTTCAACAGTCAGTTATAATATATATGGAAGAACTATAGGTGGTGGTAATCCTCAGAGTGTTAGATACAATAGAAAATATCCTAAATGGATTTGGTTGGAGGCAGCACAATGAGTTATAAACATGAAGCAATTTATACACTCTATCCAAATGCAGTTGAAATTTTTGGTGATGAGGTTAAAGATTCAGATGGTAATTTAATTACTATTGATAATAGTGCAGTTACATCAAAACAAACAGAATTAGAAAATGCAGAACCACTAAGACTTCTTAGAGTAGAAAGAAACGCTAAACTCGCAGAAACAGATTGGGTTGTCATCAAAGAAAGAGAAGAAGGTGGTTCGGTATCCAACTTCGCTGATTGGAAAACATACAGACAAGCATTAAGAGATATCACCAATAGTGCAACATCACTTGATGATGTTACATGGCCGGAGAAACCAGAATGAGTTTAATTAAGATTAATAATAGAAGTTTAGTTGCAAGTTCAGATTCTAATGCACTTCGTGTGAGTGATTTGAATGAACCTAGAACATTTGGTCGCAAAAACCTTCTAGACAACGGTAGTTTCTCAGTGTGGCAAAGATACACTTCATCATCAAACCATTCTGGTAAAGGCCCTTGTGACCGTTGGAGAACAAATTACAACGATTGTTCTGGTAACTATACTAGAGAAGTAGACGGCCCATCTAATGAATTCCAATATTGTTTACAAATGATAAAGAGTGGTTCATCTAACGGTTCTATGTCAACACAACAAAATGTTCCACATGACCTTACAAAAGCGTGTCGTGGTAAGTATATTACTTTATCTGTATATGCAAAGGCACAAGGAACAACTCAAGCTGACCATAGACTTTCACTAACTTTTGGTTTGTTCAGAACTACTGACTATAACGGTTGGGCAAACAATGCAAACGGTTCTGGTGAAGATGGGTTTTATGCAAAATCATTCTTCTTTGATGGAAGGGCGATTACTACAACCACACAGGGTGCTAATTCAAATTCTGCACTTCATGTTGCACACGGTTCAAATACACAATTAACAACATCATGGCAAAGATTTTCAATGACAATCGGCCCTATTGCAGAGACAACTAATACAATTATTCCTCAAATATTCTCAGAGGTAACTGCACAGAACGGTGGTATTCGTATTACAGGTGCTCAACTTGAAATTGTTGACCAGAATCACTATGACCCAACTTCTTATGAATTAAGAAGTTTTGCTGATGAACTCAAAACTTGTCAACAATATTTTTGCAAGTCTTACCGATATGCCGATGCAATTGGAACTGCAACAAGAACTGGTGCTCATGGGTGGATTAACGCAAACAGTGCTAATGGTGAACAAACATCTTGGCAATTTCCAACAACTATGAGAAATACTCCTACAATGTCATTCTGGAGTCCAGGCGATGGTTCATCTGGAAATTGTAAGGCATATAGTAGTGGTAACACTGGGAATCATAGTATGGGAACAAATGAATATAGTAATACAGGGTTCACTGGTGGTTCTACTCTAGGTGGCAACAATGGTCATTTGGGATTTGTTCAATGGGCTGCAGATGCAGATTTTTAAGGATTAGAAAATGAGTGATGAAGTAACATACATAGAAATGCTATCTAGATGGGATGGTGCTACTTATCAATACTTTACTGATGGGCAAGATACTTCTACAAATATTGGTGTTATTGTAACATTATCTAACGGAGATAAGATGAGTGTTCCTATGGATTTAGGAAATTCAGAATACAAAGATATTGCAGAGATGCTTGCAGATGGTGATATCACAATCGCAGATGCAGACTAAATAGAATAAAAGAGGAAACACGATGCCATTATCAAGAGTTACATCTACAGGAATTGAAGACGGTACAATTGCAACCGCTGACCTTGCCGATAACGCAGTTAATTCTGCAAAGATTGGTGTTGATGTTATTGCCGCAGAAGACCTTGCAAACAATTCTATCACCACTGCTGAAATTACAGACGG
>VMHT01012348.1_pt1 | contig 17770 bp, 17 predicted proteins | sample 4693611 | NCBI WGS metagenome assembly VMHT01 (sample SAMN12280063, study PRJNA550983) | marine metagenome | isolation source: seawater sampled from same location over 5 years 0.02-0.2 micron viral filtrate | place: USA: collected off the coast of southern California halfway between the port... ...
GGGCAAGATTTATAATAAGAAGACGCATGGCTATATGGATCCTCCAAAATCACAAATCGCATTCTTGAACAAATACAAATCGGATATTCAGAAACGTGCTTGCATGGATATTACGTTTTTTCCTGAGCCTGTGCCATACAACGATGTTAATCAGAACTCAGATCGATACAATACGTTCCTCGGCTACCCTGAGCACCTGTTTGACGATAGTGTCAATCACACGAAGCGAAAGTATGTAAAAGGTCTCAAAGTGTGGAAAGATATTTTGAGAGAGATGGTTGCGTCCGATGGATACAGCGGGAGGCTCCCAGAGGAAGACGTTGAAGACAACTATCAAGGTGTTTTGAATTTTCTAGCTTCGACTGTGATGGAGCCAGCCAAACGCCTGGAGCATGCACTAGTCATATCTGGAAATCAAGGATCTGGCAAAGGCACGATCGTCGATACGATCGGTCGCATCGTAGGAACGGAGCATTATATTACTACCTCGAATATTCAGGATCTTCTAGGCGATCATGCGGAGGGATTTCTGAATCGTGTGCTTGTGAATCTTGACGAATCTGATGCAGCTGATCAGAAAGGAAAACAGGGCCAACTCAAAACCATGGTTACGATGAAAGAACAGCAAGTCAATCCGAAGCATCTCAGACCTTACAAAATCGATGTATTCGCATCCTTGATTTTGACAACGAACAAGAAGAACGCGGTTACCATTGATCTTCCAACTGGCGAGAGGCGTTTTATCGTTGTGAACGGAACAAACAAATACGTCGATGCGGAGAAGTCCTGTCCTGGCTTTTGGAAACAGGTGCATGACATATTTGAAGAGCAAGGCTTTCAAAAGGCATTGTTCGAATTTCTGAAGCTTCAATACTATGAACATGCGCGTACATTCAATTTCAAGGCGTTCAAAGAGCGCAACTCTCGCCGAGGGCCATACAGAGCCTTGGCTACAAGATATACGCCTGAACTGGCATTCTATTTGCAAGATCTGGTCGAGACGCAGAAATACAGCCATGTAGGAAGACCAGTAACCGACAACGATGATGACACGGCCTCAATCAAATCCGTTGACTTCTGCTCGTTGATTCCTAGCCAGTTTGATGAAAACAACCGAAGCCTGAGATTTTGGGAGGATGACAAGTACGATGCGCCAATGCTGTTCTGCGGTGATAGCATGCTGAAAGATTTCAAGCGATGGAGCAAAGCAAATCATTTCAGTTATACAGAGTGTACAAATCACAAGCAGTTTTACAATATGTTCTCAAATCATAACATTCCGATCCGCAGACAAGAGAAGTCGAACCGTGTGTACCTGTCATTCACACCACGAGACATTTACAGAGCACTGTCAGACAAGAAGTATATCGACGTAGATCCCGATTCTGAAGCTGTGAAAGCACCGAACAAAAGCGTATTTGTAGACGAATTCGGATTGCTGAGTGACAGCGACAGTGATGAAGAAGAAGAATAAGGTATTTGCAAAAAGAAGAGAAAGATATAGTGCGTTTGGACATTATTCTTTGCGTACTTAAGGAAAACTGGGCATTATACATTGTATTCAAACTTCTCACACTCTCAAACACACATTATGATGCTTTTCGAACAATACACGCCCTCCCATCCCGTAGTCTACGATCCCAACGTCAATATCTTCACTGGTATGCTCCATCCGGATATTGTCATGCCTGTTCTACTCGAATGGAACGACGAGGAACCTGCCAAGGCCGAAACCAAGCGCGATAACATGAATGCATGCCTTTTTGAGATGGTACAGGCATTTAAGAATCCTGCACAGGCTCATAAGAAACTGTGGGATCGTTTCAAATGTAGATACGCTATGCAGAACGAGTTTTACAGCGTTTGGAACTATCAGTCTTCTCATTACTTTTGTACAGACACAAATGTCACGCACGTAAAGCAATGCGAAGGTAGCAGATGGTTCAGAATGCAGGAGATCGACGCCAGAAACGACTACATGAAGCTTTTCAAGTACATGCGAGAGTATCAAGTACCATATGACGGAAGAAAGAAGCCCAAGCAAACGCTGACACAGCTCAAAGACTTTTTAAAGGAGCGAGGAATATTCGTAAAGGGTCGCACGCGGCTTGGCGTAATCTCGCAATGGCGAAATTGGTAATTAGCATATAATACATGAGGTAGGAGCGAGTGTGGCGATCTCTTGCGCTGTGGGAGCCTGCTCGTCGGTCTGAACGCCTACGTCCTGCATGGTTTCTGGTGGATACGGCTCGATGACTTCGTAATCTTCTGTCGGATCATCAAGAGGAATCTGAACCATGCGCGCACGCTCTCGTTTCTTGCGTCGAGACTTTTTGCTTGGCATTATCTCACACGTTACTATTTAAAATGACGTTTATCGTTCCCTCCGAGTATATTTGAAAAAGCAGAGACTCGCGTTTGAAACGCTTGATTATGTTGTTCAGAGTCTCGTGTTGATGCCAAAGTAATTGTAACTCAAGTAAGCAAATGTTGTACACATGTCTGTAGGTAGGATCATATGACAGGATTCGATTGATCAGGTGCGAGGGCAGAGGTAAAAGCTGGTTGTGCGTCGTCATCTTCGTTTGGTTCAATATCTGGGACTTTGCGGTTACATGAGAAAAGACCACAGCATATATTTATGGTTGTACAGCGACTTTGTTGGATACTATGGAGTAATCCGGCTGTGGATGCACAGCACACGCTTATAAAAGTAGCTAAGGCAGCCCACTCGACGGTCATAGTAAAATAAACTACATTTTGATTTTAATCGCGGTTGCGAGTTTCGGAAGGTAGGGATCTGGTTTCTCCAAGGTCACAGGCCTTCCGCCGAAGTATACATTGTTCTTCTTTGCGAATGCTTGCGAAGACTTGCCACCTTGGTGCACACCTGAGTCGTATGTGTGATATCCAGCTTCCTCTTCACGAAGATCTTTGAGAGGATCGAACGCTACGACTTCTTTGTCTTCGTATGCATTCACCTCCTTCGTACCGGCGAGCCGTTCCCTGTTCGCATCGAGAAACTGACCACGCGAGACATCTTCTTTTTTAAAATCGCTTTTGCTCTTGTCGATGGTGACTTTCGATCTTTTGTTTAGATTAGGTATATAGGTCTGATGTGATTCGCTTTGTGGTTTCGACAAAGGCTTCTTTCCAAATATCAAGCCGCTTTTGCCTCCTAGCTCCGATCGAGCAGCCGGCTTGTCTTGATGGAATATACGAGGCATGTGTTGTTTATAGATTATGTCTTTTTTTATAAGCTTTCACGTTTTGAGTTATGCTTTTTGATTCACCCCATAGAATATGCATGCTGAGCGAGGCTGGAGTGTCTACTTTGTTGAGTGCCGATTTCTCTTTTGGGTTCTGACTGTGGCGCTTTCGGTAGTTCTCGCGATCTTGCTTGGTCTTGTTGCTACCAGCTGTGACATAATTGGAGGATGTGCCGAATCGGCGAATGTACGTTTTACCGTCAGGCTTTTGAAAGGTGGCTTTGTATTCTTTGCTGCCTCCCGGTGTGCGTTCAACGTTCAACAGTTTCATCGTTGTTGAGAAAATACAATTATATATATATGTACGCGATTATTTTTTGTATTTGTTCCATATATCAATATCTGTCTGACGAGCCTTGCCACCCATTATAACAGACGCCAATCTCGCGAGGCTCCAAGATGCTGCTGTCTGATTAGGTCGGCTCCCTCCGTTGTAATATGCACCTCGCCCCTTATCAAGTATCTTGTTGATACCTGCACGTGTGATGATCTCTTTTGATATTCGTGAAAGGTTTGAAATCTTGTATCCGTATTTCTTTTCAAATGTGATCACATGGCTAGATCGCTGGCTTTTGAAGCTGTCGACTTTCGGGCGCTTCTTACCTTCAACTATACTTTTGACCTGAGCTTTCTTATCCTTGGCACTGAGTGATTTGGGAACATACTTTTTTGGAATTGACACAGCCTTTCCTTTCGAATCCTTGACTTTGATTTTGGCAACGCTGGTCGCAGGGACATGTGCAACTTTACCGTCTCGCGTTTGCTTACGATCTTTCAAATGCGTTTTTGGTGCGTACATGATTTACATGTAATAATATATTTTAGTAACTCTTTTTAATTACGAGCTTCGGCTTTTCATAGTTGTTGTACGTAGATACAGGTCGATCTGTTTTGGGACCGTTTGGATCGACGGGGACAGGCTTTACACGTTCGTGTTGGTCGATTCGAATCTCGTTCATCACAACGCCGATCTGCGAACCCGTGCCACTTCCTTCGTAGCTCTCGTCGCCATTGACCGGCTTGTTCTGCTTGGGATTTGAACGCAGTAACGAAGCTGCAACGTTTGAAGTGCTATGACGTGTTTCGTTATACGTTTTTCCATTGAATCCATTATGAAATTGGCCGTAGCCGCCTTGCTGTCGACCGTAGCCTTGATATTTTGGAGCGTTGTAAGACATGGAGTTGATTTACATATCACAACATTTTAGAAATGTATTCTTTTTTTGCGTGATCGCCAATCGTCGTCAGTTCCGAATAGCTTTGGAAGATCTCCATCTGGGTTACTATCTGCAAAGAACACATAGTCAGAGTGCGCTCGGCGTGAAGCGATATGTGTACATATGACTAGAAATCGATAGGGTTTTGACAGAGTGACAGTATCGAATACTTCCAAAGCATCCTTCATTCCTTGTCGATCTGACTTCAAGCTCAGAGATTCCTCGACGGCTGTGATCCTATCTCGCTTGTTACTGGTTGCCGACCACATGACGATATCCGAGTTGTTTCGTATGACAGGTGGGATGAGCCCAGCTGCACGTTGAGATATCAGAATGGTGACGAATTCGTTCTTTGGATGTTTGTCGTCCTTGTGAATATGTCGACCCTGTACAGCGAGCTTTTGCAATATACCGCCAGATTTTCGTAACTCTGATGCATCACCAACTACATCATCAAGTATCAGACATACCGACACGCGAACCATGTCTTCGACTTTCTCTTGTTGGGCGTTGAACTCAGCAACGTCGATGCTACGTTCAATGATCGTGGGAATATGCGCTAACGTGCGATATTGATAATTCGGTGGAATGAGTTTATCGTATCCTGACAGGGTTTGGCTTACGAGAATGAAATGCGTGAAGCGTTTTTCGAGGTGAAACTGACGCATCATTTCAATTACTTGTTGCGTTTTGCCTTGACGTCTTGCACCATAGATATTTATGAATGCATTCTTTGGAATATCCTTCGCAGGATCGAATTGCCGAAATGGTAGAGAAGGGTCTTCGGGTTGTAATACAGGCGGATTCATAATAATATGTTGGAGAGATTATGTTATCACATTTTGATTTTGATGCCAAGCGATTTGGTGGTTCTTCCCATTATCTGACCTATATGTCCAGGCATCGGTGTATTCTGATTCATTTTAATAATCGGCTTGTGAACTTTACCAGATATGACAGGCACGGTGTTGGTGACTTCATGATTCGCTACACCTTTTCTGAGAAAACTTGACATACCGCTATTTCGTCTATGTATAGCGATCGACATCGCTGTTCCATACGGATCGGATCCTTTCTTATGCAGCACCGAGCCCGGATGCTCAGGAGCTCGCTGTGATCCACCCAATCCAAAGGTTGTCTGTGATGGAGCTGAGACAGGAGCCGGTTGTTGTGCTGCAGGAGCTGATCCACCGAGAAGGCTCTGTATAATCGCTTCCGCTGGTATGACAATGCCAACGCGCAAGCCAGATGGCCCTCCACTGTAAAAAGCACGTATTTTCTTAAACATGTTCAATAAATGCTTTTTGACAGCTTTTTCGTCACTGGACTTCAAAGCTTTGTCTCTGTTTTTCTTGTGAGACGCGGATTTGAACTCAGGAATCAGATTATCAAATACTTTATGCAATGCGCGAATGCGATCTTTCGCTTCTCCGATATTCAAGCCAGCGACTTCCTTTTCGTCATCCTTGCTAGTAGATCCAACGTCTTTCATGATATTGCCAACGCTGGGTACGCCGTCTGCCTCATGTCCACGCGAAACGTTTTCCATTACCAAATTCTCTACTGGTGCGGATTCTGTGCCTACGTCACCGCTGCCCTCTATGCGTTTCGCAACATTCGATTCATCCAGCACAGGCTCAGCGTCTGGCGTAACTGCTTCGCGCTGTGGTATTGCAGTTGATGGATTGAGATTGCCTGGTTGGAATCCTCTGAATGGTTCAGCTCTTCGATCCTCTACCATCTGTTCGCGAAACGCTGTCGCGGCTCTGAGCCTCGCACGTTTGGTCGCAAGATTTTGAATGATTTTCGCGGCCTCGTTCCTTTCCGCTTGTGATGCGGATTCGTTTTCAACTAATTTAGCGATGCTGTCTTCGATCGCTGACTTTGTCGTAGATTCAGCGATTTGTTGCTCTAAAGTACCTTTACCTGTTTGTTTGTTAATGTTTTGCTTTTTTAAGAAAAACGTTTTTGCGGATTCTTCGGCGGCTAATACTTCTTTCGCCTCTGCCAATTCCGCTGCCTTCGCAGCAATTGGGTTCCCAGTCAAACCTTGTTGAGCGAGTCGTTGCTCACCTTCAGACACAGGTGGTACATCGGTGCTTGAGCTTCCCTCCGAAACTGGAGCATCGGATTCAAGCGCTTTCATTGCACCTCTTTTCAATTCCTCGTCTCGGCTTAGATCTATCGGTTTTGGTTTAGTGCCGCGTAGCATCGAATCAGCTTGCGGTGTGGTCTCATCAGTTGATTCGGTTGCTTGCGGTGTGGTCTTATCAGTTGATTCGGTTGCTTGCGGTGTGGTCTTATCAGTTGATTCCGTTGGTTCGGGTGAGTCAGGCAATTCAGGGTCCACTGTCGAACCTTTGTATTCTAGCGCTGCCACTTCTGACTTGAATTTTTTCATCACTTCGTCATTCGTATCTGCATCTGCACGAGCCTTGAAGAACTCTAACCATTCTCGATTTGTCAAGAGTTTTTGCATGTTTTCAGCGGTGACATCGCTCGAAGGCGCAACGTAATTAGGAAATTGATAGCCATCACCAATCAACTTGAGAAGTTGATTACCAGTCCCCGTTTTTGCATGGATACCAATCTGCTTTAATGATTTTTCTGTGAGCGTAGCCTTGCCAGTTAGGAACTTTTGGAGTAGAGCTTTCTGATTGCTGTTCAACTTACTTTTGTTCTTTAGGTGTGTCGTTATTGGTGCCTTGTTACCTGTTTTCAAGTGTGTATCACGCCATTGCTTATAAGCCGATAGAGCCTCCTCGGTATCGCGGAGTAGGGCGTCGTCGAGTAATTTCGGCGCAGCAACCGGAGCCAGTTTGTCGAGGGGGCCGTCGCTTTCCAAATATTGACGGATCTCTTTAAGCTTTTTCGTATAATCGAATTGAAGCCTTTCGCCTTGTTTCAATTTGACTACAATATTTTTGAATTGGGTTGCCATTTGAACGCTGTGATAAAAAACGTAGGGTAGAAATATATATATTATTGGATCTGCACATATTTGTCCCTCTATTCAATTATGCCCCCCGGACGCTTGCATCTTCACAGTATCCACTCGCAGGGCATTGTATTTCTCCCTGATGGTAACGGAGACAGCGGTGGATCATGTCATATCAAATGCCCACCGGGCGACAAGCTGCAATTTCATACCAAAGTGCAAATGCTTGACAAAGTCGATCTAGGCCCAAGAGCTACTTTCACCGAATTCGACGATAAGGATGGTAACAAGATAGTGGAACAGGATCTCACCACGAATCGCACCATCAAATTCGACACGAACGCCACGGTAGATTTCAATTCGTGTAATGTTTCTAATCTTGCATTCACGAGCGGTACGACGCTCGATTTCGATGGTGTCAACATAGCAAACTTCAACCCACCCGACAGTTCATTAACCACGTCACAGGTGGCCTCCACCAACTTTCCAGGGTCTACCTTGGAGGGCGAACTTGATAACATTACGACGAATTCAGATCTGGCATTATCACGTACGAAAGGCCCACACCATACAGCGGATCGCATTGTGGTTACAAATGGGTCGGCCATTATCGGATCTGGTGCATTCGCTCCGTCGGACATTGTACGCAGGACACAGGCGCAGACGGTCACGGGTGTTAAGACATTCACACCAGGCCTCAAGGTGTCAGATGATCAGGCAATAACATTCGGAACGACGACGGGCCCAGTTATCAAAAGTTTCTCGGACTCTTTGGTATTAGAACCGAAAAGCAGTCAAACACACATCGAGCTACGCCACTACAAGGCGGGGGCCAATGAGGACCCCGAAAGTATGCTGACCATACAGGACGACCGTGTAAACGTACACGCGCCCTTGGAGATGGACGGTACAAATGACATTTTTCAAAATGCAAACAGTGGTAACACCGGTGTGTTCTTGAGATTGAATAAATTGGAAACCCAAGATCTTTCAATATCAGGCAACAAAACGTTTTCAGGTACAACGAACTTTACCGGACCAATTCACAAAGACGGCGGACTTCTTGCTTTCGACGACATTGATGGAGATATTGCAGACTCACAGATCAACACCGTGAGCGCATCGAAGGTATCGGGTACGCTTGCAACAACTAACATACCGGCATTAAATGCGACTACAGCATTCGACACAGGCACGGTCCCAGATGTGAGATTACCCACGAACATTATTCGGTCAGATGTCGACGACCAAACAATAGCATGTAACAATTTTACATTCTCAGCGGGCACGAATGACCACGACGCGGTGGTAACGATTCAGAGCGATACCAACAACAACCAAACCAGAGAGTTAGACAACCCTTTTCTACTTTTCAAACAGGACGCGGGCGGTTCCGCTGCTCAAATCACGATGAACGTTAATAATGATATGATAGTAGGGGCCGCAGGCACGTTTGCAACCGGTGTAACACTACTGACTAATAGCGCCGACAGGCCCGTGCGATTCATCGTGGCCAATGTCGAACAAGCGCAGGTAACAACGTCGGGCATGAATTTGCAACCCAATAAAACCTATCAAATCAATGGCCAGCAAATCGGATGCGGTAACCTACGTGCGAACACGTTGAGCGAGTTCACAACCGGCACCCTACCGACGGGGCGTATTCCGCCTGACGTGTTGAAGCTTGTAGGCGGTGCGAACCCTGCGGCAGAATCAGTGATCAAAATCGGAACAGATGGCACGCAGTCGTACGAGTCTCTCACAGATTTGCAAACCACGAACGCGTCCCTACTTACCGACGGCCTCCTACCAGACGACCGATTGAGTGCTAACGTGTTGCAGCGTCCAGGCGATGCAAACCCATCGAATGGCACATCGGTGGTCACTATCAGCACAAACGGCACGCAGGCATATGCTCTAACGAGTTCGTTCGGCACCACAAGTGCATCTGACCTGAACAGTGGCAGCCTATCCACGGGGCTTCTTCCTGGGGATGTTATCAAAAAGCCCTCAGCCGCAAACCCTGCAAGCGCAACAAGTGTTGTAACCGTCGACACATCGGGCACACAGGCATATGCCACATTGTCGAGCTTACATAATACAAGTATCAAAGCGGAAGACCAAAGCACGAACAACTTCGACGGGTTGACATCTGGTAAGCTCTTTTTGGCGGGGCCCACCGCAACACCGGGCAGCGCAACGCGGCCAACGTTTCGCACTATTCAGGAGGGTGATCTGCCGTCTAACCTGTCCGCGGCCAATCTTGCCAGCACGTTTTACACACAGACCGCAGCGGACGCTCTTTTATCAGCCAAGCAGGACGCCGCAACATCCGTTAACCTACCAGGCAATGCGAACCCATCGGTGCCCTCGTATATAGTCGTGGCAGCAAACGGCAGCGAAACATATCAGGCTAAATCAGAGGTCATTACGAGCATTCCTACTTCACTCAATGTTACCAATCTCAGCAACCTGACGGACAATGGTGTTCTAACCACAACCGGCGGCAACGGAACACTGGCTGTTGATACCACGGGGCACATCAAGCAAACAGGCGTAACGCAGACAATATCGAACGACGATGCCGATACCATCTTCAATTTATCGGTAAGCAGTGATGCCGGCGGGGACCTTCCCTCTTTACAGTTAGTAAAAAACAACAGTAGCGACGTGCAACAGGCAATATACAATCTGACGCTTCAGAATTGGGGAGCCATTCAAAACACAGGGACACAACACAGGCTCCGTGTAGCAAACGCTGAAAAAATCATTATCAATTCAACCGATACACAAATTCACAATACTCTCGATTTGAAAGAAAAGCTAAAATTGGCCGGTAGTCATCCGTCGGCAACATCATGTATACAAGTCGCAACAGATGGCACATTATCATACATCACGACCACGAGTCTTGCTGGACAAGACGGTGCAGACGGTGCGGATGGTGCAGATGGTGCAGATGGTGTCCAAGGACCACAAGGGCCACAAGGACCTCCGGGGACCAATGGGACCAATGGCACAAATGGCACAAATGGCACCAATGGACAAGATGGTGCAGATGGTGCGGATGGTGCACAGGGTCCACAGGGCCCACAGGGTCCACCCGGCAGCGATGCAAGCGCCACCACAAATGCATCGGACCTGAACAGTGGGACTTTATCCACATTATTGTTGCCGTCAGACGTGATCAAAAAGCCATCGGCCGCAAACCCTGCAAGCGCAACAAGTGTTATAACAGTGGCCACAAATGGAACGCAAGCATACGCGACGCTCGACAGTTTACATGATACAGCGATTCAAGCAGTCGACCAAAGCACCAACAATTTCGACACGTGCACACACAACCACGTGCTGGTGGGTCCAGCTGCTCAACCGTTCGGCGGCGCTCAGCGGCCAACGTTCCGCGCCTTGGTCGAGGCGGACTTACCGTCGTATCTGGTAGAGTCGACACTGGAGCAGACATTTTACACACAGACCGCGGCGGATGCTCTTTTGGCAGGGAAGGCGCCCGTGTCTGGCACCATGGGTCGCCCCACGGCGAATCCGAATCATGATTCGCTCGTTTCTGTATCCACCGCAGGGGCTTCTGCATATGAGCGTCTCTCGGAGTTCGTGCGACACCCGGGTGGGGCCCTGCCCTCGGTTCAATCGGTCGTAGAACTGGCCACAGACGGCACGCAGAGCTATAGGGCTGTAAGCGATTATACAAATGCGGCCAATTTAACCGGCACGGTGGCAGATGTCCGACTTTCATCTAATATCCCGAACCTGGACGCGAACCTAAACCATTTTAACAACAATGACCAGAACGGCTGCGAATTCAGATTTACAAGCGACAATGCATTTCAGGGCGAGGCAAAATGGGTAATCGAAAGGCGCAACCTTACGAATCTTGTGCAGCGTTTGACGGTGGAGCGCGCGACGAATCAATGGGCGTTTAGAAACTCGCATGCGTCCGGTGGCTTCTCTTTCTTCAACAATGAAACCGATACTTTATTGACCATAAACGACGGTGGTGTGCTAATCTCACCACCACTCACGACGGAGGGTAACGTTACCGTCGAAGGCTTGCTAACGGTCGAGGGTGGTATAGACATACGGACACCAAGCGTGACAAATAACAGCAATATCCCCACGCCTATTCTGTCCGTGGGTTACACTCGGTTACAACAAATCATGAAGCCGAGCGACATTGATTATAGTAAGATTTTCAAAGTCGTGTTTCATCAAGTAAAATGTGCGGGTGGCTTTATGAATAACGACCACGTTTCAGGCCTGGGCAACAGCGCGAAACCCAAGTCATACCGATACAATTCCAGTGTGCGTCCCGTGTTGGTTGGCACACACGCAAACGACATGAACACGTTCACAAAGGAGAGCGACCCAAGCGCCGGAACCGTTGGCGAACTCTCAATCGATTTCGACGAATCCGATTTCTCGAACCAGGACAACTCATTCGTGACCGGTGTCGGGTATATCAACTGGGCGCACGATGGATGGCAATACGCCTCAGACATCAACGACAAACAGAATAAAATGTGTTGGTTAGGCACACGTGCAAATGACGCGATAGCCGTGACTATTGACGGCGAGCGAGTGGCCGCGACGAAGTATTTAGGAAGCGAGAGCGTTAGCGGAACCGGTAACGACGATGTATTTCACATGTTCACAGCACGAGGCGAGATTTCAGCCATTGAGATAAAATACGTGGCACGAACGGATACGAACGCTGTTGAGTTAGACTTCGGCGTTATTGGGGCGTTCGACTAAAAATGAACCTCGTTTTCCAATGTTTGGGCACAATTTAGAAAAATGAACCCTATCGGTTTTCTCTGATCATAATGTAATACATCCTCAACTATGGTTCTGTTTCATCTATCGTTCAAAGCTCCCGCAGACGTGACTGAAACGAATAAGTTTCGAGTGGATCTGCCTCATGATATACCCATGCAGCCGATGCGCTACGTTCGCAGCGTTGTTCGACTCACATACAGCAGCACAACCCCGCTTACTAATTCGATTGCGTACGCACGAATGCGTTGGCTGACGCACTATGAGATGACAAATAACATCGGTCAGAATCTGTTGCCAATCGTGATGCAGCCCGTTCCAATCAACAACAGCGATCAGCAAACTTTCACGTCTACCGAATACAACATTACGTTTAAGGCTGAAGACATTGGAAGATCGTTCGACGTTGAGTTTCTCAACGATGATGGTATAACGCCTCTGAATTTTAAACTGGGTTTCGCAAATAAAATACAATCGATTGACCTGTTCTTTGAATACGCGCATAATGATACATTCCATTAAAATCTGATGCATTGATATCTTCTATTCTATTCATACATATCAAAATCATGGCTGACATCACTGAGAACGTCGAGCCTGACATCACATTCACAGAAGGCTCAGACGTTGGCAAGGAGCCTGAACCTCTGTTTCCTGGAAGCACACCAGAAGAATACAGCGTCACGCAGAGAGAGCTGCTCATGTGCATTGATATATGCGACTTAGCCTACACGCGATCCGCTGGCGGTGATCCTCGTCAGACCATGCACGAAATCAACGAAAAAGGCAAGCGCTTGGGATTGACCGATTTGCAAATCATCGAATTCAACGGTTCCGAGTCCGTCGTTGGCAAATTGCCAGACGGTCGATCGTTCATCGCCTTCCGAGGCACAGAGACGACAGTTATCAGCGATCCGTATGCAATGTTCCGAGATGTGATCACCGATTTCAGCGGTAAAATCGTAAATCTGAACGTTGGCCTCGGTGTTTCTGCCGAAGCGCCTCCCGAATTTCAGGGAATCATATATGCCGGATTCGCACGATATGTGCATAATATATACGATCGTTTGACCGAGTGGCTCACTCAGCAAGGCGATCAACCGTTCGTCGTATACGGTCACTCGCTCGGTGCCGCCGCGGCATTGGTTTTTACTTACATGTATTACTATCATACAGGAAGGAAACCACAGCGAACTTATGCGGTTGGCTCACCGAAAGGCATTGAATTATTTGGAACGCTGTGGGACGACGAGTTTGACACGCTCACAGTGCTCACACGATCCGATTTGATCAGTTTTGTGCATCCGATATTTCATAGCCACAAAGGGCACAAAGTCATGCTCGGCGACGGAGGCTTCGAGCTGATGACACCTAATAACCAGCCTGAGCGCATACCACAGGGTACAGAGGAGCAATACGCGTACATGCGCAAGAAACAGCAATCTAATACGTTGAACACCGTCGAAGAGATTGCAGAGCACCAATCATTTGACGTCTCTGCCTTTGATAAATCATTTTTCGGTGGTATGGTAGGAAGCGCAGAGACATTCCGCAGTGTAGGAAGTGCGTTGATCTATCCCCTACCACAAGCATCGCTAAAAGCCGTTAAAACGTATGGTAGCGTATCCGGTCACCTGCTCTCTACATATCGGTCGCTGATTGAAGAACAAGTACCGAGTGGCATCACAACCGTGCCGATCGAACCGCGAGATCCGAAGCCATGGTATGCGCTCATGGAAAAAGGTATGCCTGGATATCATTCATTTGAAGAAGTTGAAAAGCGTAGCCGTTTCAAATACATACGCAAAAAGCTGGAAAAACCTGTATTCGGTCCACAGGGGCCACCGCCTGGATTTGAGCCACGGGGTCCGATGCCAGAGAGAGAACCAGCGAGTGAACCAACAGCGAATCAAACACCCAGCTCGTTATCATCAGCACCGGTGTCTAGCGTTTCGAATGCGATCCTCGATTCAATCCACTCCGACATGCAAATATCCGGTTACATGTTCTATCCAGCCGAGAAAGAAAATGAATATGCATACAATTTTATCGGATATTGATATATACTCTCATTCATCATCAAACGCGTGTAATCTAATTTTTAATTATGTCGAATCCCATTAATACGTCCAATCAATCATCGGCTATCGTCGCCACGATCAACGAATCTGGTGGCCTTCGCGTCCCTCATGTTTACTCTGAAGAGAATCGCTTAGTCCCTCCTCACGCAATTCAGATCTTACCTGTCCCCGCGGAGGGCACAGTCGGCGCGTCTAAGAGCGTCACATTCCAAATCCCGAAAGTTGGTTTCCTTCAAGGCGTCTGGCTGAACTTCACCATGCCGAGTGACGGAGATGCTGAACAAGGCGCTGAAATCGCGACTGACGCTCAGACTGAGACGCAAGCGGGCGCTGTAATTACGCAGAGTGCTAGCGACGACGATGGATTCAACGCGCTCGGTGCATATCAATGCATTCGTGAGATCCGATGCGAGACCTCTGGCAGAACGATCGAATCTCTCGATGCTGCTTCGATTCTTGCTCGCATCAGCGATCTGCCATATGGCAAGCGCAGAGCAGTCGAACACGCCGCGCGCATGGCTGGCGATCCAGATGATTACAATAATCCATACAACGTTTGTCTCTGGGTTCCATTCTGGTTTAACAGCGATGCGCCCGGCGCGGGCGATCCTAGGTATTCTTATAATACGCTTTTCAACGAGCCAATGCGCATAGTACTGAGTTTTTCTGATTGCAAATGCTTGTACAAAACTGGAAGCGATTTCGCGGTGCATGCACCAACAGACGCAGAAGTTCTGTGCAGGTACAACATTCTCGACGATAAGAGCCTCGATATGGTAGTTCAAGAAAATCAAGGGAGTGGCATGCTCAGCCAGCTGATTACTGTGATGAAACCCGAAAGCGATTATTCGCACACTAGTGAATCATCTGGAACTACATCGACCGCACAGATCGATCTCAAAGAAAACGATGCCGTCACAGCCATCTACTTTACCGTTGAACGCGATTCAACTGCGGCTACATCGTCTTACGCGGGTGCTCTCAAAACGAAAGCACCTCTCGAAGTCAAGAATGTTCAACTGAAATTCAACAACACGAGCGTTTTCGATGTGCCTGGCACTTGGCTTCAGCACTTCGGACGTGTTGGACAGGAGGGCGATGGTACAGACGCCGGAGGTCCTTCCTCAATGCGTTACGTTTACAAACTTGACTTTGCTTTACTTCCTGGCATGGGTCTCACGTCGAACACCGTGGCCATGCGTGAGCTCTCGTCTCCCCAACTGATCGTCACATATCGCCATAACGGAACATCTACGGAGCACAAGATCAAAGTGAGGTATGCCACAAAGAGCTTTCTGACTGTTGCATCCAACTCCGGACGCGTCTCTCTGTCGATCAGTTCTTAAAAATAAAATGTTACACTATACATATTATACATATTATGACTTTCGAATCTTATTATCAACGAAACCGTGACCGTGTATTGCAAAGACAAAGGGAGCGTCGACAGGATCCGATCTTTAGAGAAAAGCAACGAGCATATTGTGAAATGTATTACAAAGCTAACAAAGATTATATAATAGCGCGTGCTCGATCGAAGCGTCTTGGAATCCCTTTCAAAAAACACGAGCAACCGAAATTCGAAATTATATTTGAAACTACGTACGTTTATTTTGATTGATATATAAAAAGATAGACACTTAGTATATATATAATATAACACAAATCAAATGTCTACTACAAACAAACGCACGCGCGGATTGAACAAATACGTTTACAAGTTTCACTTTGTCGGCACACTCAACGGAATCGCAATCGATGAAAAGCACACATCCATGCGTGGCTTTCTCGAAAAATACGGCGGCACCGCGACTCCATTGAATTTGAACAGGCAGAAAGTCTACAGGCTGATGAACGGATTCTATGAAAACAAGCGTCCATCAGTGAGATCAAGAAAGATCAATCTGATATGGAATTTAAAAGTCGAACGCATTTTCGAAGTTCGTCCTTACAAGCGGATTGCATTGGAAAAAGTGCTTGTCGATGAACTCCCTGAGTCACCAGTTGGCGCTGATAGTTTTAATAAGAATGTACAAGAGGCAACGGTCGCTATCGATCAGCTCACAGGCGATCTTATTAAAGTTATTGATTAATTGGTCTTTGATATAATTCTTTTACACGTTCTGCACGATATGCGATGGCGTCTTCGATTTTTTTAAACGATTTGCTACGTAGCTTGCCATTTTGGTCACACCATCGTGCGCACCATGTGTTGCGATTCTTGTGGAGGCTCACGCCTTGATATCCTGACGTATTTGCTTTTGAAAGTGATTGATTTCGATTGTTTACTGAACTAGTCTCCCATCGCAGATTATCGATATTGTTATTCAGGCGGTTGCGATCTTTGTGGTCGACTTGTGGCTTATTATGTGGGTTTGGAATGAACGCACTTGCTACTAGGCGATGAACTCTACATGACTTTGGCTTTCCGGATTTCCACAGGTTGACTTTATAGTATCCATTTGAATTAAGCCATGGACTCATGAATCTATTCCTTTTGAGACTATACACTCGACCATCGGAATAGATGACATAGTTCGGATAATCGAGAATGGGTTTACAGGTTGTGACTTTTGAGTTGTGCATGATGATCTTTTAATAATACTATATAGTGTACATTTTGTTTAAGTGTGCTCATATTCGAGGGGAACAGCGGATTTTTGCATGGTAGTACAAACAGCGATGATCGAAGGTAAATCCCACAGGGTATGCTGACCTTAGCGAATGATATTTCAAAGATTGTCGAGTGAGAGTTTCGAAATGATCTAAACAGGGATCTCGGATGATAGGGAAACTAGGCAAAACCATGTTTTTGAAACTCTGAGAGCGATTCCTCTTGTCCTCAGTCCGCGGAGCGTGGACACCTCTATTCTTTTCTTATTATTTTAAAAAAGAAGATACGGAGTCCCAGTCTCAGAGGTGTGGACTGTGGACTGAGAAAAAACGCTTTTACAGTTTGTCATCAGATTTCCTCATTTCCTCATTCGATCAAAAAGTGGGACAACGGACTGAGAAAAATCGCTTTTACGGTTTCAACCTGGATTTGCTCATTTCCTCATTTTGCTAACGGACAAATAAAGGGAGTGGTCGCTAATTGTTCATTTGGGACGATGCTCAAAAGGCTAAAACAAACGCAAAGCAAACGCAAACCAAACGCAATAATCCTCATAAATCTGGAGTCTCCCCTCACTTTTCAAGAAACACCAAAACTAACAAGCACCATGCCGACTCGTTCAGGAAAGGATTATCACGGCAATGGTACTTGCAGATTCGCCGTTGGTGATAAGGTCCTCTGGGATTCAGTAGCGTGGAGTTGTGTGGAAGAGATTGTCTTTCACGAAGGCCAATGGTGGGTCAAGATCATGAGCGAGGCGTGGACCGGTGCTCTATATGTTCCCGCAGACCAGTGCCGCTTGGATGCGCGGGGCGATTAATTTAGTTGATCTAGGTTAAAAACATTTTACCCCGTTACAA
>VMHT01027652.1_pt1 | contig 17768 bp, 36 predicted proteins | sample 4693611 | NCBI WGS metagenome assembly VMHT01 (sample SAMN12280063, study PRJNA550983) | marine metagenome | isolation source: seawater sampled from same location over 5 years 0.02-0.2 micron viral filtrate | place: USA: collected off the coast of southern California halfway between the port... ...
TAAGCCGAGGGTCGTTGGTTCGAATCCAACAGGACGTGCCATTTTTACGGGTGTAGCTCAGTGGTAAGAGCAGTCGTCTTATATGCGATTGGTCGCAGGTTCAAATCCTGCCTCCCGTACCATTTTTGAATACTATTTATCCTTGACAGGAGAAGCCAAGTGAGCTATCACGATTCAAACTACCACTCCAACCTTCGAGAGAAAGGCATGGCTGTGGTTAATCCGCTACACACACAACAAAAAAGACTCGCAGAGCTTGAAGGGTTCTTGAGGGAACTCGCAAGCCAAACCGATAATACAGAACTTAAAGATAGAATAGAAAACATTCTAAAGTAAAATGAAAATTGGCGATTTAGTCAGATACATACCAGAACCATCTGCCATATTCAAGTGGGAGAGGTATAGAGGAGTAGCTAACCGCACTGCTCCAGGTATTGTTTTAGAAAAGATGCAACATTCTTTGTCTCACACTCGAAGATATAAAATCCGGTGGCATACTGGACTTATAACTGAGGAGTGGATCACCTATCTTGAGAAATACGAAGATGAAACCGGGTGATTTAGTAGTCCACAACAAAGGGACAATCCATCCCCACAAAAAACTTGTGGGTATTGTTGTGAAAATAGACAAGAAATATAATAACTTTTATCAAGTTTACTGGTATACTACCGGCAACAAGCAATCAATTCATCATTCATGTTTGAATTTATACGAGGAATAAGATGATTTTAAAAACTTTTGTGCTTATCGGTGTCATCGATTCATTTGACGCGCACTTCGCAACAGTAGAATTAAACATGAACCCCGCAACTAACGGCGTTCCAGCACAGGCTGTCATGCCTGTGAACGCCTTTCCTTGTGAGATAGAGGAAGGTCAGATTTTTTATGTTGTCAAGATAAGCGAAGACTCAGATCCAGTAGTCGTATGTCATGCCGACGATCAATGACATCATGGTTGGGGATCTTGTTCGGATCCAATATGATCGAAAGATGTTTTTTGGTTACGGAGTTGTGATAAAGATCAGATCACACGAGGCGAAAGTATTTTGGTTCGACGATTTTGCAGATATTTCAGGAGATTGGAATATGTTATCCGCCCTGGAGAGGATTGTTTCAGAACCTGAGCCTAATTATTAACATGAGCCCCGAAGAAGAAAACATAATCAACGAATGCATCGAATCTCACCGGCGTATGATTAAGCATCATCGTCAACAGATCCTTGAGTTGGTTAAACGAAAGGCCCGCGAAGAAGCAACAATGGAGAGTTTTGGCTTCAACATCATCAATAAAAGTGGGAGATCTGATTAGCGTCAGATATGCTACTAAAAACCCTTATGATGGAAGTATGGAAGGTTTTGGTGAGCCTTTTATCGGCATAGTTATAGAAACCCCCTTTAAGAACCGAAACGATAAGTTAACGGTCCATAAGATGTTTTGCTTCAAGGCCCAAACAACGCACATACTGATGCCAGAGATAGATATGATCGAGGTTATAAGTGAAAGGCAGTGATTTATGAAAAAAATATACCTTGTATGGTATCGATATGAAGAAGACACCGAAGACCGGATCCGCGGCGCAGCCCTCAATTGGGAGAAAGCGGAGCGTATGGCACTAAACTTGGAATTTTACTTGCAGCTAGAAAAACGAGGAGAAGTCGAGGTTGGGGTAAAATCTTATCTCCACGGAGAAATGTTTATAGATCCACAAAGGTGTGACAACAGATGGGGAAAGAGCGATTTCGAGGTTGTGAGTGCGCGCATTTAAATTTGTAGTCGTTACCATTGTAGACGCATTGGTTATATACTGCAGTTACTATATATTTTCTGCTATTTTTTGGATGATACTACAATGAAAGTCGGTGATCTCATATCGTTCAAGCCAAAGTCATTCGGTGACGAGGATTGGTCGAATCCATCCATCGTGCTGGATTCTTTTATTAGTGACGACGCCGCCGGCTTTAAAGATACTATCTGGATCGTGTGGTGCGATAACGGAAACTATATGGTCAACGAAAGAAATGATGACGTAACCTATTTGACAGGTTCTTGACTTGACGAATTGCCACTTCGATGTTATAGTACATCTATGAAAGTCGGTGATTTAGTGCGGTGGAACAACTTCGTTGGTGGCGATGGGCGAAGCGGCATAGTAGTACAACTGTCCCAGACGGGTCACACAAGCCTTTCGGCCAAAGTTATTTGGTCTGATGGTCGTTCCGGGTGGTTCGACACAACTATATTGGAGATTATAAGTGAAAGAAAATAGCCTATTAGAAATATTAGAAAAGATTTTAGAAAGCCAGACGATTACGCAGGTTGCCAAAGAGTTGAACCTGGCTCGCGGCACTGTTATAAGGTGGATGAAGTTAGATAATATCCCCGAAGCATACCGGTTTGATCTCATGAAGATCGCCGGCATTGATATCGAGTATTCAGAATACACTGCCAAGCAAAAAGATCAGTTCTTCACCACCAGTGAGACGGTAGATTATTGCATGGATGTATTCCGCAAGGTGGCGACTGAGCTTGGGGTTGATGAATCAGAGTATCATTTCATTGAACCTGCTGCCGGAGATGGTGCATTCATGAGAGTGTTGCCGGAGGGTAGAACTCTCGGCTTTGATATCGAGCCTCGCCATGACTCTATTATAAAACAAGACTATCTTACATGGAAACCTGCCGACGATAAGAAGTATATTGTCTTCGGCAATCCTCCCTTTGGACTCCGCGGCCATTTAGCGCTAAAGTTTATCAATCATTCATACGATTTCGCAGACTTTGTGTGCTTTATCCTACCGCAGTTATTTGAGAGTGACGGCAAAGGGGTACCCCGCAAGAGAGTTCAGGGTTATAACCTGATGCATTCCGAGAAGCTTGAAACAAACTTCTACGATCCCGATGACAGACAGATGAAGATCAATGTTGTGTATCAGATTTGGTCCAAGCACCACTTCAATAGTGAATACACAATCACCGATAACAGTGCTGATTGGCTAAAGGTTTATTCGCTTTCCGATGGTGGCTCCCCCTCGACCACCCGCAACAAGGAAATGCTTGACGTTTGCGACGTTTATTTGCCCTCCACATGCTTTGGAGAGAAGAACATGAGGTGTTATGGCGCTTTCGAAGACCTACCCGGTGGAAAGGGATATGGCCTTGTTTTCTCAGATGACAAAAAGGCGCTCATGATGGCGGTTTGTCAAGAAATAGACTGGTCCAAAGTCAGTTTCCTTTCCACCAACTCGGCATACAACCTTAGAACATCCAAGATTATTGAAGTCCTGACATCCTATTGACAATATCTGGCTTGCAACCAGCGCACAACCTGTTATGTTGTTTACATCTTAAGGAGATAAAACATGATTGAAGTATTCCAAGGCATCATCAAAGAAAACGTAGAGAATCAAGCTATGGGCTCACCATGGGTGGATCAGCCGTTCGAGGAGATTAATGATCTTAAGAACGATTATTCTGGTAAAACAGGTGAAGTATTGATCCAGACTCTTTGCAACACATTTGGTATTCCAAACGTTTACGACGAAGATATCAACTCAAAGGACGGGACATACGATATTGTCATTAAGAGCAAGCAAGTTGAAATCAAGACAGCACGAATCAGCAAGTGCGGTGCCTTCCAGCACGAGAACTTGAAGAACGAAGGATGTGATTACTATCTTTTTGTTGATGTAATGCCCGATCGATACTTTATCACTGTTCTAAATGCTCGGAAGTTTGACCTAAGCACTCGGAACGATGTCATTGGTCGCACCCCACACCTTCGTGACAAGACCACGGGCGTATACAAGTTTGATTTTTCCGAAAAGAACATTCGCAGTTCGATCTCCCAGGGTTACTCCATTGAAGTGACTCAGCACACCAACCCCGATGATATCAAAGTATTCTTGGAAAGAATCATCGAGTGAGAGTTGGAGATTTAGTAAGACCAAAGTTGCACCCGTGGCATAATCAAGTTGGCTTTGTCGTAGCCATTAACTTCCTTGGCAGCATTGAAGTGAGAATGTTAAGCGGCGGTATCAAAGTTTTTAATAGTAGTTCCCTAGAAACATTAAGTGAGAAATAGAAATGCAAAGAAGATATAAAAGAGTTGAATGCCGTGATGGCTTTAGTATGAGCGTTCAAGCACACTCCAGTGCTTACTGCAGCCCAAGAGAGAACGGAGCAGAGGTGTACGAAGAAGTCGAGATTGGCTTTCCTTCCGCCGAAGAGCCGTTGTTGATGGATTGGTGCGAAGAGAAATCTACCCCTATGGATACGGTTTATGGGTATGTTCCCGTGGGTGTTGTCACCACCGTCATCGCAAAGCACGGCGGAATGGTGGACGGTGAAGTTCCGCCCGGTGTGATTCCCTTGGGTCTTTGTAATGATTAACCCCGAAGTTATTTCAAAGGGAGATTTGGTTGTCTACGAGAGTCGTACAAGCGACAAGAGGTTACCGGGCATAGTGTTGGAGTCATCCCCGGCCGGCTCCCTTACTATCCGTTGGAATGACGGCTCACTTATTGTGTGCGGCATGGGTTCTATTTTAAGCGATTCTAACCACGTAGTTTATGCGCCATGAATAGCCATGCCTAAGTTCAAGCCCGGAGAGTTAGTTAGGGTACTTAAAGGAACACATGACGATAGAATGCCAAGCCACCGAACCGGGTTGGTTGTAGAGCAGCTACCCACAAGCAAGTCATACACAAAGATGTATATGGTTCTATTCATTGGGACGGATTTAGAGTTAAAGTTTCACGAGATGTTTTTAGAAAGCGTTGACGAGGATTTGACTTGACACCGGCGCGCGCGGGGATTATGTTATGAGAGTAGGTCACAGATAGGCCAAGCTCGATCGCGCGATTTTTTCCGCTAGATTTTTTCTTTTTATGAACCCGAACACAAGAAAGCACAATGAAAATGACAATAGTACTCGACTCGGATGACCCGGAAGGCATCACCGACGCACTAAAAATCACACAAATGATAAATGCAAAGTATGGTTCCGGCAAGTTCGGCTACACCCAATCGTTTAATAAAATCGCATTCATCAAAGTCCTCCGCCAATACATGAGAGAATCCGTAGCACACCTGCGTAACGAAGACACCGATCGCATCAAAGACATTGATGACATGGGAAACCTTCGCAACGCAAAGCGCTTCGCCGATGCAATCTACACCCCCACCAAACTATAACCACAAGGTAAAACATGAAAACACTTTTATTCATCATCGTCATCATCTTCGGCTGCACCCAAACCGATGCAATCGAGACGGGACTAGAACTTTCTCAAGAAGATATCTCCGCATCACTGGAAAAATCTGCCGCGACTCTGGACCGCATGATTATCACAACGGAAAAAATGAGCGCCGATCTGGAGATTATCATTCAAAACGAAGACGCAATCTTCAAGGCTGTCACCAACTGCATCTCCAATGAGACCTGTGAAGCCCTCAAGAGTGAAATGTCAAAGGTTGGTAAAGCACCTTGATCGCAGAAGGCTTCTTGGTTATAATAATGATAGTTACATTGAATCTCTTATTGTTGAAGGTGCTTAAATGAAAGCCGGTGACTTAGTTACTCTCAGTTCTTACGCCCTATGCTCTGCGGCCTTGTGGAAGTATAGGGAAAGCTCATGGCATAAAAAGGAAACTCCAGCCATTGGGGTTATCATTCGCGTTGAGGCCAATCCATGGGCTGAGTCTATGGAAGTAAAGGGTCTCAAAATGTCTAAAAACGAGAAGGTGTTCTATTACATCAACTGGGTCAATAAAGGCCCTGCCTCTCGTTTCGGGGATGCTTCGTATCATGCCAAGGCCCAAGGATACTTTCTCAGGAATGACTTGAAACATTTCAAAGGTGTAGACAAATGATTAAGATTGGAGATCTCGTAAAGATGGATACCCATGAAACCGGACTCATCGGGGTTGTTGTTGATAGGCATCCTAAGAATGTCTCCGTAACACGGCCGCAAATAGGTATAATGTGGATAGGTGGCTCAGGCAAAGTAGACTGGGAACCTGAGCCATGGTTGGAGGTAGTAAGTGAAAGTAGGTAATCTAGTCAAGGTTCACCATTATGGCGACCGTTATAAGGTTGGCATTGTTTTGAAGGTCGTAGAAGACCACTGGCCGATGTTAATGACTGTAGCGCCAATGGATGGTTCTCGTTTGATGGTAGTGCATCCAACGGAAGGGGAGGTATTAAGTGAAAACAAATGACGATCTTGTGGTCCTTGTTAGCGTGCTCGGCGCTGCCTTTGCAATCCTTACGTGCATTTACTTTGCTTGGCAGGTCATGACATGATTCAGTTTATTAAACGTTTATTTACAACAGACCCTGGCGCAAAGATTCGCAAAGAAAGAGACAGAAAGTATAAACAAGCGGTCCAACTGCAAAGGGACGGCAAACTAAGGGAGTATGCAAAGATTATGAAAGAGATTGAGAAACTTGAAGATGAATACATCGAGGTGACAAGTGATTAACGGACCATCAACAACAGGCAACCCGTCAGGTGGCGGACGAAGCAACAACCCTTCTGGTACCATGCGAGCCGGTGTCCGTAAGTGCCCGTAGATGCTTGGTTTAGACTTGTTGAACTCCAGGTCGCTGCCTCGCGTGAGCGTTTTTAGGGCCGGTCTGAACGCGAAACGCAACGACGAACCCAGAGTCGTGCTCCCCGATCGACGTACAGCGATCGCTGCTTCCTTGTGAGCCACATGAAGCGATCGCTGCTTTTGATGGACTCGAGTGAAGCGATCGCTTATTGTCGTTCGACGAAGTGAAGCGAACGCTTCTAAAGGTGGACGATGAAGAGGCAGACCGGAGAGTACGAGCGAAGCACCGTGGGTAAAGTTTACGCCAAGTCAGACGGAACTGGCCCATACTATGATGTTAAGTTTGAAGGACTAGATGAAATGGTTTCTGTACCCAGTGTGTATCTTGAAAGGGTCGGGTAATGAAAGTCGGTGATCTGGTTAAAGTTCAATGGGCTCACCCTTGGAAAGGCTCATGCGGCGAGCCAGGGAAAATGTGGAACGGAACCACCAAACACGCGCTTGTCATGACAGTCAAGCCGGCGAGCAAGCGATATGGCGGTCTGCCCGGAAACGGGTATGGTGCATATCCTGCAAGCCCAATGATGATCGATGTGGCGGCTTTCGATGGCACAACCAATGAAGATGTTGAGCTAAAACATGTGCTGGAGGTGGTAAGTGAGAGTCGGTGATCTGGTATCCAGTCGTCACGATCCTTGCTACCAAGGTATAGTGATGGAGACTGCGCCGCGCATAACAAAGATCGATCATGGTGACAACGTTGTCCGTGTTCGATGGTTTGACGGTGATGAGACCTACGAGTTTCATAAAATGTTGAGGATTTTAAGCAAAAATGATTAAATGTGTCACCCGAACGGTATTAGACATTGTTTTTTCCGTTCTCGCCCTCTCTTTTTACTGGTATTTGGCTCATTTGACATTCTCCTGACAGGATCTGGGTTGCAATGAACGCTCAAGTTGTTATATTATAAGCATCTAAAGGAGAAAACATGTCATACAATGGTACCGTTCGATGCTCCCACTGCCACAGAACCGGTCACAATCGTCGGTCTTGCCCTGATATCACAACCGATCTAAAAATGGATTACAAGCGATGCCTTCGTCGAGCCAAAGATTACCTCCATGTTGGTGATAATAGCTCCGCAGCCCGCATGCAAACCGCTGCAAACGTTGCCAGGGATAAGTATATTAAACGCACTGGCTATGATCCAGCGACCGACAAGCCCATTCAGAAGAAAATAGCCAAGTCTAAACGGCTTAAAAACACATTTTGTGGCTATTGCAGCGAGCGCGGACACACACGTCGCACTTGCAAACACCTGAAGAACGATAAAAGGGTCTATATTCAGCTTACTAAGCAATGGCGCAAGAAAGAACTGGCGGATGCCATCTCCCTTGGTATTGGGATCGGTTCGCTTGTGCCCTTTAAGGAGTATGGCTATCACCGCGGCGAATACGGCTATTATACTGAGTTGCGTTTCGTCAGGGCATGGCGCTGGAGATACTGTACTTATGGCCGCAACAAGCTGAGTTTTCTGCATTGCAAGGTGTCAGACATGCCTCGGCTTGATTTGCACTCCTTAGTGGGCCCTCCATGCACTCCAGGGCGTATGATGCAAGGCTATGAGGATGCACGCAAGGAAGCTGAGTATCACGGCCTTAGCATACCCGATATCAGTCTGGTATCCCGTATCAAACCACCGAAGGGATGGCTGGACTGCGAGGATGAAGAAAGCAAAGAAGTCATTTTTAGAGATACATTCCCATCCACGGGACGTGCCAAAGGCCGCAAGCCAATGTTTAGCTTCCCGGATCATGATGTAGTGGACGCGATTAAGAAGCTCGGACTAGAAAAAGCATATGGTGTGCGCGTTTGACATTCCCTTGACACCATTTCCCTTGCAAATAGCCCACGAGTGGTTATATTATAAGGGTAAGAAAGAGACAGAAAAGTTATCACTTGGTAACAAAAACCCTGACTTTTGCTTGACATTAAAATACTTGACGAAAAGACCTTGCTGAGTTATATTTACTATGTAAGGAAAAGAAACAACTCTACTGGAGAAACACAACATGGCTATCGACTTCGCAACATTCACTGCTACCGCCCCTTTCATCCTCGATGCGCGCCTTCCGGTGCTTCTTCGTGGCCGTCACGGTGTAGGTAAATCTCAGGTAGTCTATCAAATGGCAGAGTCACGCGGCTTGCCAGTGGTAGAGCGCCGTGCTTCTCAAATGACTGAGGGTGACCTGCTTGGTCTGCCCGATGTGGCTGAGACCTCCATCAATGGCCGCAAGGCTACCACTTGGAACGCTCCCGACTGGCTTGTCACTGCATGCGAGCAAGGTGTGCTCCTCTTCCTCGATGAAGTTGACCGTGCTACCATGGAAGTTCGCCAAGGTCTCTTCGAACTGACTGACAGCCGCAAGCTGAACGGTTGGCACCTGCACGCTGATACTCTCATCGTTGCAGCCGTCAACGGTGGCGAGCATGGCGCACAATACCAAGTTGGTGAAATGGACCCGGCAGAGCTTGACCGCTGGACTGTGTTCGATGTTGAACCTTCCGTTGAGGACTGGCTGAAGTGGGCCAACGGCCGCATCAGCTCTATCGTGTGGGACTTCGTTAACCATAACCGTAAGCACTTGGAGCATGACGGTGACTTTGAGCCTAACAAGGTATACCCTTCGCGACGTTCATGGGAGCGCTTCTGTAACACTGCAGAGCCGGCTAACGTTTTCGGTGAAGAAGGTGACCGTGACTTGCTCTTCAATCTCGCCACGTCCTTCGTTGGCTTCGAGGCTGCTGTAACTCTTCGCGACTTTGTTGAGAAATACGAGTGGCAAGTAACCATTGAGGATATCCTTGATAACGGTGAGTTCGACAAGATTGACAAGTGGGGTATCAACGACCACGCTGCAATGATTGAGAAGTTTGAAGCTTCCGAGATCTTTGCTGACCGTCTGAGCGACGTTCAAGTCACTAACTTGGCTGAATACTTTGTTCGCCTTCCTTCTGAGATTGCAATGAAGTTGTGGACTGTTCTTGGGGATGCCGATAACATGGATAATGTTGTCGCTCTTCACAAGGCCAACACTCTCGACGGCAAGCGAGTGAGCGACCACTTGGTTGAGATCCTCGGTGGTAACACCGAAGACTAATGCGCCATCGCATCCCACCAAGACTCACACCACCAAAGATCGGTGATTTAGTGCGATTGTCGGGCCCTGGAGGGCTCGGCAGGGCATTCAAGCGCGCTCACGGTGTCGGGCTAGTCGTCTCCATCGTAAAGCCGTCAGAGCGTCGTATACGCTATCAAGTAAGATGGTTAAAAACAGATGAAAACATGGATTTTCATGAAGAGGATTTGATCGTTGTCTCGAACGTGGGTTGATAATGTTGAAATAGGTGATCTTGTATTTAGCAAACAAGATAACAAGCCCGCTATCGTGCTCGATAAGATGGAGACCGGAAAATCTCAATACGGTCAGCTTGCTAATCGACGATTGAGATTCAGAATCTACATTGATGACGACGAAGGCTGGCTCTCTGAAACGTCATTTAGAGCACTTTACAAGGTTTCTTGACATTTGCTTGACACCATATCGCTTGCAAAGCGCTTCCAGCGCGTTATATTATAAGAGTAAGGAGAAAGAATAATGTCCGACGATACCAAAAAGCCATTCGACCTCAACATGCATACAGCCCGGTTGCTTATGCGTGAGCCATTCTTTGCTGCGCTCTCGCGACGGATTGACAAGATTGCTTCCACTGCAATCCCAACGGCCGGCGTGCGAGTCAACCCGGATAACGCTCAGTTCGAGTTGATGTATAACCCTGAGTTCATGGGTTCACTCTCGGAACGTCACTTGCAGGGTGTATTGATGCACGAGTTCTATCACCTGATCTTCGAGCATGTGACTGGACGTAAGCCAGCGGATGGCCTCAAGCGCCTTGACAACGTGGCAATGGACTTGGCAATCAACTGCCACATCGCTGAATATCTCCCCGGTGAGTCTAACCCAGGTCCAGAGATCAACGGTCAGGCCATGAAGGCATGCATTCCTGGTGAAGGTATCTTCAAAGATCTGCCACCTTACCAGACTTATGAATGGTACCTTGAAGCCCTGAAGAAGATGGGTGAAGAGAACGATGAGGAAGGTGACGGTGAAGGCGGCGGTATCGGCGATGCAGACTCGTTTGACTCTCACGATGGCTTTGGTGAGGCCGATGGCACCACCAAGGAGATTGCAAGCGAACGACTCAAGGAAGCCATCAAGAAGGCCGCGGAGGAAGCTGAGAAGTCCCGCAACTGGGGTACAGTATCCCATGCCATGCGTCAGGATATTATGGAGCGTATTGCTACCAAAATCGATTGGCGCAAGGTTCTTCGTTACTTTGTCAAGACAAGCCAGCGTTCCGACAAGCGGTCAACGCCTCGACGACTCAACAAGCGGTACCCTCGCGTCCATCCGGGCAAGCGCGTTCGTCGGCATGCCAAGATTGCTGTCTCCATCGACCAGTCGGGCTCCGTTGACGACGCCATGTTGACCGCTTTCTTCTCTGAGCTTAACAAGCTGGCTGAGATTGCCGAGTTCACCGTGATCCCTTTCGACACCGAGGTAGCCAAAGACAAGGTATACACTTGGAAGAAAGGTCAGACCAAGAAAACAGAACGTGTATTGACTGGTGGTACATGCTTCAACGCGCCCACCAAGTATGTAAATGAAGGCAACTTTGACGGCCACATCATCCTGACTGATATGATGGCACCCAAGCCGATCTCAAGCAAGTGCCAGCGCATGTGGATGACAACGCACCGATACGCCAGTCGTCCATACTTCAACACTCAAGAGCGAGTGATTGCAATCGACTCTTGACATTCCGTTGACAGAACTTTGCTTGACGTTTGTTCTCAAGTGGTTATATTATAAGGGTAAGAAGGAGAAAACATAATGCTTGCACTTCCACTCATTCGCCAAGACGACAACTCACACTTCAGCCCAATGGACAAGGTTCTTGTAGGTCTGGATTCTATGATTACTGCTCTTATGATGCAGGGAACCATCAATGATCCCGAATCCTCACAAGATGAGGTTGATACCTTCAGGACGCTCAGCGTTGCAACCATTGTCCCCGCGGAGGCCTAAGATGGAACTACCTGTTATCGTTGATATGCGCCCAATGCTCTACACTGATACAAAAGGCCAAAAGTGGGCTGTATCCGGTCAGTTTTGGCTGCCAGTGCCTGAAACTGCTACGCTTGACACCATTTCGGATGTAATGGTCTACAAGCCACGTCAGAATGCCCCTGTAAACGCTAAGGTTCGCTCCTGGGACGTTCAAGGCAGCAAAGGCAACACCTACACCGTAACGCATGACGGCCACGTCTGGGGCTGTTCTTGTCCGGGTTTTGGTTGGCGTCGTAAATGTCGACATGTTACCGAAAAAATGCATGAAATGTCTTGACATTCTCTTGACACGATCACCCTTGATCTTTGCCCCTGAACTTGTTATATTATAAGTATAGAAAGGAGAAAACTAATGTTTCCAAACCGTGACGGCATGTTGCCGGCTCTTATCATCGCTGACGTAACTTGTTGGCTTACCCTTATTTTCCTTGCCTTTAAATGGGCTACTTGCACCTGTGGAGCTTAAAATGAACGACGATGTATTGAAAATCCTACTCACCGAGTCAGACGTGAATCTGGTTATGAACGCCCTAACCTTCTTCGCCTCAGAGTTTGACACCGATGGTGACGGTTTTACCGGAGCCTTGGAGTTGCACGATGACTTGTTGGAGCAAGTTGCTCGCCATGATGATCCTGAATGGGATTTGAATCCGGGCGACTCGTTTATGTTGGCAGAGGACGATATGATCCAGCGCGGCATGGAAGCACGAGAGCAAGCTAAGATGCATAGTCGGGCTGCAGAACGCCGGCGTGCCCGTCAGTTCGGAGAGTTTGAAGTTGTAAACTCTTTGGAGTTGTCGGCAGCGCAGCGCCATGATGTGTTCGAGATCACAACCGAAGAAGAACTTCAACAAGATGATCCAACACAGGTTAGCACGTCTCTTTGCGGCAATGACCCGATAACTTGGTAAGTATATGTATTTGTTAGTTTATTTGTGGGGGCTCTGCTTGCCCGGTAGCGGTTCAATCTTTGATCCTACGTCGGTTGCTATGGCTGCCCCACCACCAAAGAGAACGACAACGACCCTAACCACGGATGCGTTTGTATCTTCTGGCGAGTTCGAGCCTCCACAATGGGATGCTCGTATTCCACTGAGGTATAGGCTCAACCTTGCACCAATCAGGCCACAAACACATGCGGTATACATGAATGTTCGTGCATACAACGCTATGATCTGGTCTAACATGCAGTCGAACCAGATGACCGTGCCGATGATCCCCATTTGGAAAGATGTTTATGGTTGGCGCATCGGCTTGACACTTCCTTGACAAGAAAACCATTGACTTATACCCCCGCGGGTGTTATATTATATGTATAGAAAGGAGAGAAATCTATGATTGAAGTTGGAAGCATTGTAAAAAGCAAATATCACCTTGAGCGGAAGCGCGCCCGGATGGGTGTTGTAATCAAGGTGACGGGCGAGAACGAAGAGTTGGCGCAAGTTTACTATCCACATCGCCGTGACACTGGTTGGGTCAAGTCTGAGGATATGGAGGTAGTATCATGCAAGTAGGTGATCTGGTGAGAAATCTTAACTCTGAATCAGGGCTGCTCGGTATCGTTCTAAGAACGCATCATGCCAGACTACCCACAGGCATAACGGTCGCATGGGATGATGGCAGAACAAGCGCTGTTTTGAGGCGCATGGTGGAGGTAGTATCATGCAAGTAGGTGATCTGGTGAGAGTAAGAACAAAACATCATGGCAACAAGTTGGGTGTGATTATCAAGATTGATGATATGGGGGTCCACATTAAACCTCAAAACCACCCACGCGATATCATTGCCATGGCAACCGATGTAACTGTGTTGGTTTCGAGCGTATGAAATGATTGAGGATAGTCAGCAAGTCCTGACATTCTCCTGACACGATCACCCTTGCAAACCACCCTCCGCTATGTTATATTATATGTATAGAAAGAAAGGAGTTCATCTATGAAAGTCAAAGCAGTAATCAAGAAAATCAAAACACACTTCAAGAAGCAAGGCATCGACATCGATGTGGAGTATCTCGGCGCGCGCTGGACCTTCGAGCACAACGGTTATGTTGGCTCCTTCTTGGCGAATGGTTGTGGCTCGCATGACGAGAAGGCACAACTTGAAGCAGACGCTTGTAACTTCCACGTTCGTGGCGTCAACGACCATTCCGATCTTTACACTGATTACTATGCTGGCTCATTCCGTGACAACGCAACGCAGATGATCCACTCCTTGCTTCCGCCTCCTGCAAAGTTCAAAGCAGGTCAGTTGGTTCAAGGTAAAGCAAACAAGCGCGCCACCCGTCTAGGTTACGCTGGATTGACCGGTCTCATCACTGGCGTTACGGGCCATGGTTACTGTTACGTGGAATGGATGGGCTCGAACGCTCCAAAGTCACAATATAAATACCACAAGGTGTCATACCCTGAGCGTGACCTTGCTCTGGCGTCCTGACATTCTCTTGACAACATAGTTGTTGACTTCACCCCGTTTTTAGTGTATAATATAGTATATCAAGTAAGGAGATATATCAATGCAAAGAGCAATCGACCAAATCAAAATCCAAACCAAGAAGAACTACAAGCCAGCACCTGCGCCTCCAACGCGCAAGCAAATCACTGGCTGGACTGTGGAGCAGTGTGGTCCACAAATGTGGGTTGTGTTCCGTCACTCCACCAAGCAAGGCAAGCAAGCTGTCATGGACTTCCCTGATCCTTCTTGGGCTGAGTCGTTCGCTGCTGGCTGCATGGCAGAGTGGAACAACCCTACAAAGATGAGCGCTCAAAGCCTCAAGCGGAAAGATGCCAAGTATCTGACTGACTCCGAGAAAGCTGACCTTGCTGCTCTTGAAGGTGGCGAGGGTATCTAATGAATGATCTCCTATTCATCTCTGCTTGCTCTCCGCTATTGATGCTGGCCCTTGGGGTTGGTATGGCAATCGGTCAAGCAATCATCTAATCATACCCGGAACCCGTAAAGCGCAGAGCGCGAGAGGTCAAAGAAAATGAAGACTCCCCACCAATGGCTATAAGAGGATTAGCCGCCCTCAATAACTTAAGCATGATACTCGAAAGGGCCGCGAGTATAAATAAAGATCCCACTTATTCAATCGTCCGTCCAAGGAGGACACCAATGCCAACACCATCGTACGACATCTTGAAAGCATTCCCGGCACCACAAATGATGTGTAACGCAGAGGACCGCAAGTGGGCCATGCGTAACGCGATTCACTTGTTTAACAACGTAAAGAAAGGGTTCCTCAAACAAGCAAAGCCGGCAGTGGGTCAAAAGTCTTCTGACAAACAAACCGTCCGTGTAGGTCATGAAACACCGAACGGCCCTGCGTTGTGGGTCCGCAACTTTTCTGGTGATGGCAAGGTGCTTGACTGGCCGCTTCAAGAGCAGGTTGGCATTGACTTCTGTAACGAACAACTTGAAGGCACCGGCTGGCGCGTTGTAAAGATTGTACCCACTCTTGTGTATGACACAACCGGCTACACTGATTACGAATCGTGGGATCGCCAGAGCGCATGGTATCAAAGTATTCGGCCACTGAATATAGCTGTACTCGATGCCGAACGTGCATGTCGTAACCATCAAAGTGAAAACGACTACCAGAGGTACAGTTCGCCAGTGAAAGATCATACGGTTCAAATCGAACGTGAACGACTTGCAGAGGTTTGTTCGTTGGCGTACGAAGCGCGCCACCACTTCACTTGTAATAACCCTCGACCGGGAATGCCGGCACTTGAGGTTATGATGGAGTACTCTTGCATGAGTGCAGCCAAGTATCCCGGACAGTAAAGAAGAATGAAACATTATATATCTCAAACCATTGTCGAGAACATTGAAGGTAAACTGTCCGGACGTGAAGTAATCATAACAAGGGCAGACTCCAGAGTAGACAAAGACTCTTGCAAACTAAAGAACGTCAGACTATTCAAACGTAAGCTTGAGGCATTGGGTATTGAAAACCTTCACGTCAATGAATACGAGAAGTCAAAGTATAACAGACTTGTGAGAGAACAAAACAAATATAGAAAGACTGTCAAGCTAACGGTAGCAGATATCGCTCGCATGACAGAACAAGCCAAAGAAGAGGAGAAGTAAATATGTCATTCAATACTGGTGAACTCGTTAAGCGTTCAACCGTTTCCAAATCACCCAAAGGGTATTGTGTCATTGTAGATAAGACGGAGGATAACTATACATTGTATAACAACTCATTGAAGTGTTTGCAATACGTTGCCGTTGGTGTTGTGGATGCGCTCTATGAAAGAGTCACGCCCGAGACTACTACAGATAATAATACTTACTCACCCCTTAGTAAGAAGAGAGATGAGACTGTATATGAATACACATGATATATTAATGTAGATAAGGTTATAGTATATACACAATAACATATACAGTAGTATACACAATAAAGAGATGTGACCTGACCCGTATATCTTTTGATACGTGTATATGATTTGATACGGTTATGTTTTATATTGTCCTGAGTTGTGCGGGTGTGATAGTGTGATGGGCTTAGTACGTAGTCACTCTGTCACATTCTGTCACAATATCCCCCACATTATGCGACAATGCCATCACGTACCACGATTATGCGACAGCATGCGACAGCAATACCATCACCCTTGCCGGCATATGCTAGCACCTATACCACGGAGAACCCACATTATGAATGACACCTTGACCGATATCGCCGGCTGCGCTATGCTGACTGTACTGTTTGTGGCGCTTGTCGCATTGTGCTGAGACTACTGCTACAAAAGTTTTAGTCTCTATATAGAAAACCTTAATCAAAACGTTGTACGCAACGCCTGTCACATTTTGTCTCAAAGTTTGAAACAGCTTCGAGAACAGTATAAATATATATACTATAGGAGAGAGAACCATCATGCACTATCATCGCAGTCACACACAGACCGAAGAGCCTCGTCGCTCAACACGGTCAAGACTGGCAGACCTATCACTGGTTGTACCGTTCATCCCTGTGTTCGTTGTACTGTATGGTGGTATCCTTGCCGAGTATGTTCGGTGGCATGTGACAGAAAGGTCCGAGACTAATAATAAATAAACCATTAACCTTTCACTATAGTAACAGAGGGAACCTGACACATCCTGTCACATATATCATGTGTTATGATAAGCGGGTAACAAAGCCAACAATGACAGGCAGGCCCCCCTCCCCCCTGGGTACCCGAATGCATGTACCATTGTATGCGACAGTGCTGTGACAGCGACTAAGTACCTTTTCATACACGCTGAAAAAATTACAGATTTATTATTCCCAAAATTGTGGTATAATTATAATCGCTATACAACAGCAAAGGTTAGAAAATGCCCCCAAAAATTTGTAAGCTTGATACATGTGAGAATAAAGGTGTACCTCAAGATTTAAGCAACTACTACCGCAACCCCAAGGGTGGTAAAGACGGTTACGATAAAAGATGCAAAGCATGCGTACGTAAAATTCAGCTAGCCAGATATCACGAAGATCCAGCAAAACACTTAGAGCGACATAAATCGTGGAGAGCGCGTGGTGGCTTGGAAAAGATGAATGCATACCAACGCAATTGGCGAAAAAATAACATGACGCCAGAACGCAAAATAAGAAAAAGTGTTAGCGTGGCAGTATACCTTGTTTTAAAAAAAGGCGCAAAATCCAAGGGAGGCTCCACATTCGCACATCTACCATATACGCCGGCAGAACTTAAGGAACACATTGAAAAGCAGTTTGACAGGCATATGAGTTGGGAGAACTACGGAACTTATTGGAACTTAGATCACATCATACCCCAAGCGGCCTTGTCATATAATAGTTTAACACACCCAAACTTCGAAAAGTGTTGGGCGCTAAACAATTTAAGACCATTAGAGGCTAAATTAAACAGCAGTAAAGGTTCGTTGCACGAAGGCAAAAGACACTACCACACCAAGTAAAATTTCGGCGAAGAAATTTCCCATATATGAGTAATTACAGCATGGGTGGTACATTAGAGAAAGGGCAGTTAGTCAGGTACATCGAGAAGA
>VMHT01046679.1_pt1 | contig 17765 bp, 23 predicted proteins | sample 4693611 | NCBI WGS metagenome assembly VMHT01 (sample SAMN12280063, study PRJNA550983) | marine metagenome | isolation source: seawater sampled from same location over 5 years 0.02-0.2 micron viral filtrate | place: USA: collected off the coast of southern California halfway between the port... ...
ACCCTGCATTTTTCTAGTCAAAACTTTTTCCAAATGCTAGTTTGTTTTTGCAGATGAACAAGAAACCCAAACAACCCCAAGAGCTTGAGAGCTTAGAAGTTAGTGAGCTGATACCATATGCAAGGAACAGCCGCACACACTCAGAAGAGCAAGTGATTCAAATAGCTGGCAGCATTCAAGAGTTTGGATTTACCAACCCGGTTCTGGTTGGAACTGACAATGACATCATTGCTGGACATGGCCGAGTAATGGCAGCTAAGAAACTTGGCATCAGCAAAGTGCCTTGCATCCGTTTGGGGCATCTTTCTGATGCTCAAAAGAAGGCTTACATCATTGCAGACAACAAGCTGGCACTCAATGCTGGATGGGATGAAGAGCTGCTTGGCATTGAGCTTAGTGAGCTGAGAGAGCAAGATTTTGATTTAAACCTAACAGGTTTTGATGGTGATGAAATTGAAAGGATTTTAAATCCTAATGAGATTGATTTTGAGCCCGGAACAGAAGATGAACAAGGCAAACTTGATGAGTTAAAACCTAAAATTGTAAAATGCCCGCATTGTTTTAAAACATTTGATTCAAGAGAGCATGAGCAAGAATGATTTAAAAATAGATTGGGCAACTTATGAAGCTTCAAAATATGCTTGTGAAAATTGGCACTATTCAAAATGTATGCCATCAGGCAAATTAGTTAAAATAGGTGTCTGGGAGTTTGGGAAATTTATTGGAGTTGTGATTTTTGGGCATGGTGCAAATCACAACATGAGCAAAGCATATAATTTAAAACAAAATGAAGCTTGTGAGCTTGTCAGAATTGCTTTAAATAAGCACAAAAATGCAGTTTCAAGAATATCAGCATTGGCAATAAAGTTTTTAAGAAACAAAAACCCCGGAATTAGGTTGGTTATTTCCTATGCTGACCCAGAACAAGGCCATTATGGTGGTGTCTACCAAGCAGGAAATTGGATTTACAAAGGACTTTCTGCAAGCTCAGTCAAAGTTTGGTATAAAAACAAATGGTCACACAAAAAAACTGTTGATGATTCTGGTGTTGACCAGAGGAATTTACGAAAAAAGAAAGTGGCAGGAAAATATACATATTTGATGCCACTTGACAAAAATATGAGAAAAAACATAATTGTTTTATCTAAGCCTTATCCGAAACGCGTATCAAGTGAAACCAGTGACACGCCAGACTTCCAGTCTGGAAAGGGCGGTGCAACTCCGACCGATGCGCTCCATCCTTCTCAAGAATAATGGCAAAGAAAGATAATATTGCAAAAGACAACGGAAAATCTCCAACTGTTCCAGTCTCAACGCTTGCAAAGCTGTTTAATCTTACTTCTGTTCGTGTTCAGCAATTAGCTGCTGACGGTATTATTCAAAAGTCAGGACGGGGACGCTATGACCTTTGGCCTAGTGTCCGGGCTTACATTGCTTATCTGCAAGAAAGGAAAGTAAACCAATGGGATAGTGACACAGCTGACCCGACTGAAATCAAAAAGCAGCAACTTCGACGAACCAAGGAAGAAGCTGACAAGCTGGAACTTGCCAATGCCCGAACCCGGGGTGAGCTTGTTGAAGTGTCCAAGGTCAAGCGGTTAGGTGAACAGGTGATGAGCGGAATCAAGACAAAGATTCTCAATATGCCGCTGACTGATGACGAAGAGGACAAGTGTCTTCGCGATTTGTTAAGCCTTAAAGATTTAGACTACAGCGACAAATGAGCATTTTTGAAAAACCACCAGAAACTCAATGGAATGTTTTGAGCTTGGGGGCTGGAGTTCAATCTTCTTGCCTTGCATTGATGGCTGCAAAAGGAGAAATTTCACCTACTCCAGATTTTGCGGTTTTTGCAGACACTGGCGCAGAGCCTGATGAGGTTTATCAATGGCTTGAAACCCTTGAGAAACTTATTCAAGAGTCAGAAAACCCGTTTCCAATTTTTACCGTAAAACATGGAGATTTAGAGCAAGCAACTTTAAAACCTGTAATATCTCAAGGAAAAGGAAAAAAGCCAACAGGTGAAACTTACCTTAAAAGGATTATCCCCATGTTTGGAATATTACCAAGCGGAGAAAAAACTGCCGCAATTGGAAGGGCTTGCACAGCAGACTACAAAATCAAGCCAATCCATAAGTTTATAAGAAACAAATGCAAAATCAAAAGAGCGCAAAAAGAAGCTACAGTTACGGAGTGGATTGGAATAAGTTGGGACGAAATACAAAGAGCTAAAGATTCCCGACTGCCTTATATGCAAAAGCGTTACCCGCTTTTAGAAATGAGAATAAATAGAAGCTCATGCCTTTCATGGATGGCAAATAACAATTTTCCAACTCCACCGAGAAGCGCGTGTTATTTTTGCCCATTTCACTCAGATAAAGAGTGGCGCAGATTGAGAGATAAAGACCCTAAGCATTTTAAAAAAGCAATTGATTACGACAAACAGCTAAGAAAAGCCTTCATTGACCATGATAAGTTTACTGATATGACAATGTTTCTCCACAATTCTTGCGTTCCACTTGGTGAAATTGATTTCGACAATGACGAAGACAAAGGTCAACAAGTTTGGGATTTTCAAGCTGAATGTGAAGGGATGTGCGGCGTATGAACATTCAAATTCAAGACATCGCTGAATCGTGGCTTACCGTTTACGAACCGCCGCCAAGGGTAACAGTCTCGGAATGGGCTGACCAATACCGCTTTCTTTCACCTGAGTCATCAGGGCAGCCGGGAAAGTATTCTTCTGACCTAACGCCATACGCACGAGAATGGATGGACTCAATCAATGACCCGGAAGCAACCGGGACGGTGCTGATGGTAGGGGCGCAATTAGGAAAGACTGAAGTTCTCAACAATATGATTGGCTATTTTGTTGATGTTGAGCCGTCACCGATGCTGATGGTGCAGCCGACGATTGAAATGGGCGAAGCTTGGAGTAAAGAGAGACTTGCACCGATGTGCCGAGACACGCCACGCATTAAAGACAAGATTGCAGATGTAAAATCGCGCACCAGCGGAAACACAATATTGCACAAAACCTTTCCGGGCGGCAACTTGGCTATTGCTGGAGCTAATGCCCCGGCTGGTTTGGCATCACGTCCAAGGCGGGTTGTGTTATTGGACGAGGTTGACCGCTATCCAGTCACAGCAGGAAGCGAAGGTGACCCGTCAAGCTTGGCTATACGACGAACAGAGACTTTCTGGAACGCTGTTATCGTAATGACATCAACGCCGACCGTAAAAGGCCGGAGCAGAGTCGAGACTGAATTTGAAGCAAGCGACCAAAGGCGATTTCACGTTGAATGCCCAGAATGTGGCTATTCTCAAAGCTTGAAATGGGTAAATGTTCAATGGGAAGCAGAAGACGGCAGTGATGCGTGGTTGCAATGTGAAGGTTGCAAGGCAAAGCTAACTGATGAGCAGCGGATTGAGATGGTAAAAGCAGGTAAATGGGTGCCAACTTACCCAGAACGAACTAGCCGGGGCTATCATTTGCCGGGAATAGCATCACTTTTCCGGCACAAAAAGGGTTACAAATCGCGATTGCACCAAATGGCTGCCGACAATATCAAAGCCAAAAAGTCAGGAAAAGAAACGCTAAGGACATGGATTAACACGTTTTTGGCCGAAACATGGGAAGATGAAGGTGAGAGCGTAGCATGGGAGCCGTTAATGCAACGCCGGGAAGACTGGGGTGATTTTCCGAAAAATGCGCTTATCCTTACTGCTGGCGTTGACATCCAAGGTGACCGCTTTGAAGTCGAAATTGTCGGCTGGGGTGAAGGAGAAGAGTCTTGGAGCATTGACCACTACAACGTCATGGGTGATTTTAACTCACCGGACACACAAGCCGCACTTGATGAGATTCTGCAAAAGAAGTTCACACACCCGAGCGGTGTAGAGCTACCAATCACTTGCACGTTTATCGACTCAGGACACAAGACCAAAGCAGTTTATTCATTTACTAAGCCAAGAGAAGGCCGCAGAGTCTACGCTTGCAAAGGTATGGGTGGCCCGGGTGTCCCATTAGTTGGCAGACCGACAAGAAGGGGAGCAGAGAGAGCCGCACTGTTTAGCGTTGGAACTGACACGGCAAAGGAATTGACCTACTCCAGACTTTCACTCGGTGAAAAAGGAAGCGGCTTTATGCACTTTCCAAATGACCGCCCAGAAGATTGGTTTCGTCAGCTTGTAAGCGAAACAAAAGTCACCCGCTACAAAAACGGCGTGCCTTACACACGTTTTGAGAACCCAAGCAAGGCAAGAAACGAAGCTCTTGACATCCGAGTCTATGCAACTGCCGCACTGTCATTGATGCGTGTGAACTGGGACAAGCTGAAGCAAAGCATCCAAGACCCACCCAAGAAAAAAGCCGCTAAATCAAAAAAGAATGCCCGTAAAAAGAAAGGTGGGTGGGTGAATGATTGGTAGAGTTTGACATTAGTCAAAATTCAATGGCCGACAAAACCGACGAAGAAAAACTGACAGCAGCGTTGGATATGATAACCAAGATTGAAACGACTCTTGGAACTCTCTATGAGAAAACGGCTAGTGCTACAAGTTTCGGCGACCAATCTTTGACACTTGCAAGCATCGCTGATTTAGAAAAGAGCCGTGACCGTTGGAGACAAGAAGCGGAAACATTGAAGGCATCAGTTAATCGTCACCGCAAAACTTTGAAAATTCAATTCAGATGATTCAATACCTAAAGCGCAAATTCTCACCGCCAAAAACAGCCGTTCGCAGATTCAACGCCACCCAGTCAAGCCGCCTGACGCTCGACTGGATTACTGCGTGTCTGTCGCAAGATGGTGAGCTTAAAGGCCAGCTTCCGATTCTTCGTGACCGCTCGCGTGACCTTGAGCGAAATAATGAATGGGTAAAAGGTTTTTTGCGTAGCCTTGAGAACAACACGCTTGGAGAAAAGGGTGTGTCTTTACAGGTTAGGGCAAAAGAGCCAAGCGGACAGCTTGACGAAATCGCAAACAATATCATTGAGCGGGCTTGGAAGCAGTGGAGCAAGGTTGGCAACTGCGAAGTCACAGGGCGGCACTCTTGGGTTGACGTTCAACGCTTAATACTTCGCTGCATTGCCCGTGACGGTGAAGTTCTTATTCGCATGATTAAGAAAAGCACCGGGCTTTGCTTGCAGATTCTTGAAGCCGACTTGCTTGATGATAGCTACAATGCCCGGGCTGACAACGGCAATGAAATCCGCTTTGGTGTCGAGTTTGATTCATACCGCCGCCCGGTTGCTTACCACCTTCTCGGCAACCACCCGGGTGACTCACAATTCAACGCTGATTTTAAGCGGAGAATCCGAGTGCCAGCCGAAGAAATTATTCACCCGTTTAAGACTGAGAGACCAGAGCAAAGCCGTGGCATCCCTTGGCTTGTCAGCTCAATGAACAGGCTCAAAATGTTAGACGGCTATGCAGAAGCCGAGCTTGTCGCAGCTAGAACCGGGGCCGCAAAAATGGGCTTCTTTACTAAAGCAACACCAGACGGGTGGACAGGTGAGATTGATGATGACGGCAACTTGCCTGTTGATTCATCACCCGGAACGATTGAAGAACTTCCTGCTGGCGTAGATTTCAAAAGCTGGGACACCAACCACCCAAATTCAGGCTATGGAGATTTCGTTAAATCATGCCTGCGCGGAGTTGCTACTTCTCTTGGCATTTCTTACAATGCTCTTTCAAATGATTTGGAGGGAGTGAACTATTCAAGCATTAGAGCCGGGTTGATTGAAGAGCGTGAAGTCTGGAAAGCCGTGCAGCGCATGATGATTGACCACGTTCTGGAACCAGTGTTTGAAGCTTGGCTTGAAGTCGAGCTTCTTTCTGGCCGCCTTGGTTTACCTTTCGACAAGTTCTTTAAGTTCAACGCTCCAGAGTTCCGGGGCCGCCGTTGGGCTTGGGTTGACCCCAAAAAAGACATGGAAGCCGCCGTGCTTGCTATGCGTAACCGAATTAAGCCACTTCGAGACATCATTGCCGAAGCTGGTGATGACATCTATGACGTTCTTGCCAAAGTAAAAGAAGACGAAGAACTTGCTGCAAGTTATGGTTTAAGCCTTTCGGAAGAAGTCGCATCTGAAACAATTGTCTCAACTGACAACTCTGATGACGGAGACAGCCCAAGTTCAAACGAAGAAGCTGCTGAATCTGGAGAAATCCAAAAGACTGGAATGAATGGTGCGCAAATCGCATCATTGATTAAACTTGCTTCTGAAGTTGGAGAAGGATTGATTCCGCTAAAATCAGCTAAAGCAATTGCAGCCGCCGCATTCCCGCTTTTGTCAGAAGCTGAAATCAATAAAATCTTCGCAAATACCACAGCCAAAAAACCAGCTAAAATTGACACTCCCAAAAAGGTCAATGAGTCGCAAGAAGGTTGAAGAACTGTCGCACCGCTCGTTTGAGTTAAATCAAAGGGCGATTAACGAAGAAGACCGCACAATTGAAATTGCGTTTTCTTCTGAAGCCGAAGTAGAGCGCGGATACGGCACTGAAGTGCTAGACCATCGCTCTGAAAGCGTTCGCCTTGACCGTTTAAACAACGGCGGGGCTTTCCTGATGGAACACAACCGCAACGACCAGATTGGTGTTGTAGAGAGAGCATGGATTGATGACGACAAAAAAGGCCGTGCAGTTGTTAAGTTTTCAAAATCGGCAAGAGCCGAAGAGATTTTCGAGGACGTGAAAGATGGCATTCGCAGATTGGTTTCTGTCGGCTATCGCATTCACGAAATGGATTCTGAAAAGATGGACGGAGGACGGGAGTCTATCCGTGCAACTGATTGGGAGCCATATGAACTCAGCCTTGTGAGCATTCCAGCCGACGACTCCGTGGGAGTTGGCAGGGGAATGGAAAACCAAACAACGGAAAACCAAAATTTAAAAACTGAAAATATGTCCGAAAATAACGACATCCCATCGGCTCCCGAGCAACGCTCTGTGGAGGTTATCAACGAAGCTCCCCGTGTTGACATTAACGCAGAGCGTCACAGTGCTGTTTCTGCCGAGCGTAGCCGCATCGCAAACATCCAAGCAGTTGCCGAGCAAGCTAAAGAGCGCGGCATTAGCCTTGATGTAAGCAAAGCTGTTTCTGAAGGCGTATCTGCTGACGATTTCCGTCAGGCTGCATTCGACAAAGTTTGCGAAAAGAAAGCTGAGTTTGTTCCAGCCGACCTTTCCAAATCTGAGAAGCGCGACCTTGGCCGTTTCGACCTTGGTGCCGCTCTTCGCGCTCACTACTCCGGTGCAAAGCTGGAAGGTGCAGAGCGTGAAGTCGTTGAAGAAGGAATTCGCGAAGCCAAGAACGCTGGCATTGGCCAGTCTCGCGGAATTATGCTTCCTTCGTTCTACGTTAACAAGCGTGACATGACTGCTGGAACTGCTAACCAAGGCGGCCACACTGTTGCAACTGATAAAGCAGGGCTTCTTGATGACTTCTTTGCTGCTTCAGTAATGAACAATCTTGGTGCTACTGTTCTCACCGGACTTTCTGGCAACCTTGACATTCCAATTCTTGCCGCTGGAACTGCTGCTCCCGGAAAAACCGAGAACGCAGCAGCTCAAGAAGTTAACCCAACTACCTCACAGTTGAGCCTTACTCCTAAGCGACTTCCTGCATTCATCGACATCAGTGACCAGCTTTTGGCCCAGTCGTCTTCCGCAATTGAAGCCATGCTTCGCGGACACCTGACTGCTCAGATGCTTGAGACTCAAGAGAAGGCATTCTTCCACGGTGACGGAACCAACCAAGCAAACGGCGTTGCTGATGCTTCTGGAATTGGTGACGTAATTGGTGGAACTAACGGAGCCGCTCCTGATTATGCTGACATCGTTGCTCTTGAAGAGAAGGTTGACGCTCAGAACGCTCTGCAAGGTGGACTTGCTTATGTCACAAACGGCCAAATTCGTGCAAAACTCAAGCAGACCAGCAAGCAGACATCTGGAGTTGAAGGCAACTTCATCATCTCTGATGGAAGCCCGAACAGCATTAACGGATACCGCGCTGAGTTTACCAACGCAGTCAGCCGCACATTGACCAAAGGAAGTTCAAACGATTGCTCGGCAATTTTCTTTGGAAACTTTAGTGACTACATTGTAGCTTATTGGGGTGGACTTAACCTTGAGCTTCTCCGCGACAGTGCTAACGCTATTACAGGTCAGCATCGTTTAGTTGCTAACACCTACTATGATGGTGGTGTTCGCCGTCCTAAGTCGTTTGCTGCAATGCTCGACGCACTCGGCGCATAATTAGCCAAAGCGCAAAAACAATCGCAAGGGCGGTGGGGTTAATCCTCACCGCCCTTTTTTGACTTTTAGGAAAGAACATGAAGAATCTGGAAATCATCGAATCTTGTTTTGTAAAAGGTGAGCCTGTTGAACCCGGAGCAATTCTTGAAAACGTAGACAACAGCGTGGCTTCTCAATTACTTGTAAGTGGCAGAGCAAGAATTGCACCAAAGGCAGAGCCAAAGCCAAAAGCCGAGCCAAAAAAGAAAGCTGCAAAGAAAGCAGCAAAGAAAGCAGCCAAAAAGGTAGATGCAGACAGCAATAGCGAATAGCATAAAGGATGCGTTTGTGCAGCACCGGGCTGATTACGGTGTGAGCATTACCATTGACGGCGAAACTGTTACAGCGATTGTGTCAGAGTCACAGTTTGCCCGGGAGCTTATGGAAGGCGGCTTTGCTGACGAAGGTGACATTGATATAAAAGTCTTGCTGTCCGACCTGACGCAAATCCCTAGCCTTGGGAAACCAGTGTCATTCCGCTCAAGAAACTTTAGAGTTTCAAGAGTTGGGACACAACCCGGCGCATTTGTTGGGGAAATAAGCTGCCGCCCGTCTAAGCGTTAATTCCGTTGTAGAGTCTTATCAGCGGTTTAAGGTCTGCACGTAAAGCTGCGATTTCGTCGTCATCCATATAAGGAAGATATTTCCTTAAGTTAGTCATCATTCTAGTGAGATGAATGTTGTAGTTGTCTGAACCAAATTTTCTGTTTCTTGCTTCAATTTCTTCTTTTGTCACAATCCTAGGCTCTTCCAGCTGTGAATTAATAGACAACTTCAAAGCTTGTTTCGATGGCTGAGATTTAGTTTCCGAAAGGAAATTTAGCCATTTGAATCTACGGTCTTCATTAGAGATTGATGCCACTGCTTGATGGTGTTCAAAACTTAAGTTGGCAATTCGTTTCTCCATTGGGATTCTACGGCACACTGTTGCGAGAGAAAGCAATGACGTTCTATCAACTCCAGTCGCCCTTTCTGCTTCTTCGTAAGCTTCAGCAGGAATTCGTTTTTTATAGTTTTTTCCACCATAAACAAGCCAATCACCCAAAGCCCAGCTAAACCGTTTTGTGGCTTCACCAAAACGCTCACCAATTGCTTGCCATTCTTCAAATGGAAGTTCTTCTTGGAATGTCATGCCAACCTGAGTTGGCTCTTTTGTTGTTAATTTTGTATTCATGAAATCAATTTTAAAAGTTGTTCACCCCGCGCACTACGGCAATTAGCCCTTCCTTTTTTGCTTCGCATCGCTCTAGTTGGCTGAAGACCAAAAGCGTCACACAAATCAACACACCGCTTTGATACAGTTGCACGGCTTACTTTGTGTGTTCTAGCTATTGCTGCCATGCTCTTCCCGTCATAACAAATTCCAGAAACAAGGCAAAGGCACTTGATGCTTAAAGCAGGATTTGGGCTTGATGAAAGAAAAGAGACCAATTGTCTCATCACTACAAGCTCATTTGATTCAATTGAGTTGGTTGTAGTATCTTCTTTCCGTGGGTCGTATGCCGGGACTCTTTCACCGTTTTCCCAATAAAATTGTTGCATGCAACAAAATTACACAAAAATTGACAGTTTGGCAAATTTTAATGGCTTACAGTAGCAAAGGTGCGGAGCAGGTAGTTAATCAGATTGCAGAAAGGTTTGAATCTGACAGATATGGAGTTGATTCTGTTGAGCTAACTGTTGAGATTCCCGACAGCCTTTTTCCCGACCATGTGCTTGCTGACTTTGCACCACACCCACGCTTTTCTCAAATGTCTCTTGCCCGTAAAAGTGGGCAACGTGGAAAGCCCGGCTGGTGGACTGTTAGCTATGTTTTTGAAGGTTTTATATATGAAGCACCAGAAAACCCAACATATGAGCTAACAACGTCATTAAGTCAGGAGCCTATTCAGACACATCCTGATTTTGCAACAATTGCAGGAACGCCAGCAGTTCCAGCAAACGGAGCGGTTTTTATTAACCCTGACGACAACAAAAAGTCTAAAAAAGACAATGCAGTTTGGAAAGAATTTGCTTTTGATGGGACTGCAAATCCCAAGGCGGGAGTTGATTCTTACATGGTGCCGGGTGCTGAATGGCGTGAGACTAAGTTTCAAAAGAGCCGACCAACTGGGATTCGTGACGTTGGAACAATTGAAAGCCCACCGGGGCCAGTTCCGACAATATCAGGACGCAATTGGTTGGCTTGGGGTGAGTCATACGTAAGGCGCGGCAGCATTTACCAAGTCACAAGCACTTGGAAATTGTCTGGACGTAATGGCTGGGACACTGATATTTATTCGGCGTAATGGATTTATATGACATCTTTCAAGGCGGCATCACTGAAAACAAGTGGCGGCTTCTTGGCGAATATCTTAAATGTCACGAAATAACACCCGGCAAAGGCATCAAGGTTGATAAGAGCTTGAGCAGCGGAACGATTATTTCAGCAAAACAGCCAAGAGAACAATCACAATCACAAGCGCCGCCATTTTCAGTTTTAAGGCTTAGAGAGCTAACGTCAGGCGGTTACGCTGCTGAGTTGCAAGAAGGCTGGGTAATTGAAAGGAATACAGGAGAAAGCAATGACGGCATAGAATTCCACCCGCCGCAACTTGGCGGGGCTAGTATGTCAGCAAGGCCAAGAAATGAAATAACAATTCAAGAAGACGAATTTGTTTATGTAAGGTTCACAACTGACAACGAAGGTTACATTCAAAACCAACCGCAAATAGTTGTTGATTCCACTGACCAAGAAAGCCAGCACCACCAGCCGCCGTCAGGAGACAACACGGGAACTTATGGAGATTACTACATAAAGCTCTTCAAATTAACAATTGTTAATAACGGGCCAACCATAGTTTATTACCAACAATCTGACATTGAGCATGATAGGATTGAAACCTTCTTAAATGTTGGCGATGCCAGAAAACTACACAAGAAATGGAACGGCACAAATCAGCGGTATGAGTTTAGAACTTTAGAGCAAGTTGAGCCATCAGGAAGAACCTACGGCAAAGTCATTGTTGACGCAGAAGATGATGATGAAACCTTGGACTCAAATGACTCAATTAAGTTTTCAGCAATTGCAGAACTAGGTTCTAGCAGCAATCCACAGGTTCGGGTTAATGATGATGGTGCTGGCATTGTAACTATTCGCGGCAACGGTAATGATGCTACAATTGCTTTTAATAGTTGTTCTGGGAGCCAACCGCATTATGAGCTTACATTTGTTGATGGTTTACTCACTAGCTCAAGCACAACTTTACAGCTTGGAGAGTGCAACGGAAGTGGAAGCGGGGGTGGTTAATATGTTCAGCGCAAACCTAGACACAACAAGACTCAACGACTTTCTTGCTCTTTACGCTAAAGAAAGCAAAAAGGGCATTGATGAAGTAGTGCTTCAGCAAAGTGCAATCATTGTCGGGCATCTTATCGCTATGACTCCCCCCGGAAAGTCTAAGGGAAAGAATATGAACAAAGATGGCAGGATTGAGATGAGTGCAAAAAAGCTTGGTGAGAACACAATGAAAGCTGACCTAAACAGCCTTTTCCCAACAGTCAGACTTAAATCAGAAAAAGTCTGGGGCATGATTGAAAACGGTTATCGCTGGGGAACTGGGCGCGGAGCTAAAAAGATTGGTGAATATGCTGAGTCTGTTGCTGACCTTAAAAGAGTCCACAGGAAAGCACGGTCACCGCGAACCGGACGGGTAAGGACTGGAACTATTGGCCAAAACATGGCACTTACAAAAGCATCAATTAGAAACCAATACATTAAAGAACAAATCAAAGAAGTGGGAATGCTTGCTGCTGGTTGGCTTGCAGCGGGTGAAGAGCTAGGAACGACAAAAAGGGCAATGCCTGCTTGGATTAGAAGGCACGGAAGAAAGCCCGGAAGTGTTACACGCAGGAAATCAAAAACTGGTTTGACTGTTACGGTGATGAACAAGATGCCCTATTTCCCTAAAAACATGGAAGCAAGAATGCAATCTGCTTTATATCGCCGGGAAATCGGTCTGGAAAAAGCAGTCGATGCAATGATTCAACGCAAAGCCGACAAATTAGCCAAAAGACTTTTAAGATAATGATTCGCTCAGACATAATCAGACGGCTGCAAAGCTACCTTCAAACGCAATACAACGGAAGCATCACCATCTTGGCCGAAGAAGATGACGGTGACCTGACACCACCTTGTGCAATTGTGAGAATTGGCTCATCTGAAGACATGGGAATGAATCAGGCTTACGTCTGGGACATGAATGTCATTGTTGCAGTTTTCCATGATGCCGATTACACGACGATTGAGACAGCTGAACAAGACGCTGCCGAATTGTTTGATGAGCTTGCTGATTTTGATGCAGTAAAAGCTTACTTGAACAGCGGTGATTTTATCGCTTCAGCTTGGCTCCCGCAACTAATTGAAGCAGGGCGGGAAGACACTAAATGGACACACTTTCAGACTTACAGGTTGATTGCTGCTCCTGACACCGCTTAATTTTGACACCATATTATTGTCATGTCAGCAACCGTTGAAGGCAAACAAGTTCTTTTTGGAATCACCGATGCAGTAAAAACCACCGCAACTAGTCAAGTTGGTGGAATTGTGCAGAGCGCAACTGTTACCAAGTCATCAAATGAAACTGAAATTCAGGACGAAGATGGCGACCATGTTGCTGTAATTTACCACGGGGCTAAAAACGAAATTTCAATTGAGCTAATTACGACAGAAACTCCCTTAGCCCTTCCAGCCATTGGTGATGAGATTAGTTTTGGCTCTGTCACAAGTATTGATGGTGTTGATGTTAGCGCGGGTCGCGCATTTATCTCATCTTCTAGCTCATCTCAGTCAGGAGCCGAGACAACGTCAGTATCCTTGACAATTGCTCATTATCCGGCAATGCTTGCGGATGGAGTCTAATCTTGATGATTTAGAAAAAGCGATAAGCAACACAAAAGGGCGAACTCCGCAGGAAGTCCTTGATGCTTTTTTACCGCAAAACAAAAAGGTAGGAAGCTACACTTTGGAAGAAGTGACTTATGGTCACGTCCTTGTTCTTGAGCATTTAGACCATCCGCTGGTCAAAAACAAAAATGACGGTTGGACTGTTTCCGATTTAGGCGTTGCGTTGTTTGTCCTAACAAGACCGTCAGACGTATTGCACAAAGCAATTAAGAATGACAGTTTTGAAGATGAGCTTTACGAATTTCTTGCCGACATCCCAGCAAATCAATATGAAAACTTTGCCAAAGACATCATTTTCCACTATTACGGCTCAATGACCAACGTGGTGCCGATGGAGTCTAAAAATAAGAAAGCTCAAAAAAAAACGGATTCGGCTGGATTCTTAGCGGCATTTCGTCGGTTTGTCGGGAGTATAAGTGGACGCCGGACTTCGTAATTCACGAGCTATCTTTGCGGCAAGTCTTCTCATTTTCAGCTTGTGCAGCTTGGGCTAATGGCATGGAGCCTACTGACGGGGGGTACACAGGCAAGCAGATAGACAGAGAGCTGAAAAGGCTTAGGGGTGAGCGAAGTCAAAGTTTGACTTCTGATTGAAATCATGGCCGGAGCCAAGTTACACATCAATGCTGATTCCTCAAAGGCGCAAAAGGAATTGTTGTCTTTCAAGAAGAAGACTAGTGCGCTGACTAAGTCGATTGCCAAAGGCTTCACTGAGCGAATAGGTCACAAGCTTTTTGATGGGCTAAAAGCGGCAGTCGCTGACATTCCAAGACTTGCAATGGATGCTGTCAATGCAGCGTCTGATATGAACGAAGAGCTTAGTAAGTCCGAAGCCGTTTTTGATGCTTCTGCACAAGCTGTCACAGAATGGAGCAAAACAACGACACAAGCATTCGGCATTTCAAGGGTTGAATCATTACGAGCATCTGCGGAAATGGGCAATATGCTTAGGGCTTTTAGTATAGGAAGCGACGAAGCTTCAACAATGTCGATGAGACTAGTTGAGCTTGCAGGCGATTTCGCTAGCTTTAACAATGCCAGCATTGAAGACACCCTTTACGCTATTGGTGCAGCTTTAAGGGGCGAGAATGAGCCCATTAAGAAATACATTGGAAATATTAGTCAAGCCACAATCCAAAGCAAAGCTCTTGAACTTGGCCTTTATTCTGGAAAAGGAGCGATAGACGCAAATGCAAAGGCGTTAGCTGTTTACAATATAATCTTAGATTCAAGTGAAAGACAAATAGGGGATGCTGCGAAAACATCAAAAAACCTTGCTGGTCAAAAAAGAATTCTTACAGCACAGATTAAAGACTTACAGGCTGAAATCGGACAAAAACTTCTTCCGGTTGTCACCGACCTTGTTACAAAATTAAATCAAGCTGATTTTGAGCAAATTGCGCAAGATGTGTCTGTGCTTGTTTCTGCATTTGCTGATTTAACTGTGGGGATAATAAAAGCGACAAAAGGTTGGATGCTATTTTATCAAGGCTTTCAAAAAGCAGAAAGCCCAGAGTTTCTTGATAAATTAGGAATTATAGCTCCGCAGCTTAAGGGTTTAGGAACCTTTGTTAAGGGAGTTCAGGCATTTGAAGGATTAGGTAAAGGTGGTGAAGTAGGGAAAGATGAGATGATGGATATTGATGGAATGAAAAAAAATGAAGCATGGGATGCAGGTTTTGATGAAGAATGGGAAAAGGAAAAAGAAAGGAGAAAAAAGAAAGCTTCTGCTGATGCGGCTAACGCTGCCGAAGCCGCTGCAAAAGCTGCCGCTGATGCTATTGCAGCAGAAAAAAAACGTCTTGAGCTACTTGAGGAGCAAAAGAAAGAAAGGGAAGCAATTGCAGCAGCAGCTAAAGCACAGCAAAACATTGATGACAGAATGGGGCAAATTGGCGGTGTCCAAGCAAGTCTTCAAAATGCAATGACCCGGTCATCAATCTCAGCAGTCTCATCAATGCAGTCAATTGGTGGCGGTGGTGGTGTTTACGGTGAGCTTGACATGATGAAGACTCAGGTGGATTTACAGGAAAAGCTTGTGATTTTAAATGAAGAGCTTTGTGAGCTTGCTAGGCAGCAAATTGAGCAAGGCAAAGATGGAGTTGCTAAATACTAACTTTTGACACCCCAAAAAATACGATGGAGCTATTTGTTGAACTAGAAACCCTGAAGCTGGTAGCTAGCCAGAACGATAGGAGAGAGAAGCCGTCAATCACTATCAAGCGGGGTGATGCTTTACCGCTGACCGTGCGCTTTCTACAAGCCCAGACACCGACCCGGCTAGACTCAACGACAACCATCAGCTTTGCTCTAAAAGAGTCAGGGAAGTATGATGCCACTCCGGTAGTGTTAGAGCAGACTTTCACAGCTTCAGCCGTAGGAAGCCCCGACAGTGACCCGCATTACACGGCGACTCCTAGTCTCAACACTACGGAGCTAAACGCTCTCTTTTCTATTGACGGCAACTCTGCAAACGACCCGGCAAGCGTTACCTTGATGGGTGAGATTACTTGGACAGCTACAGGTGACACAGGGCCGACATCAATCAAGACCTTCACAGTAAACTGCGAGAATGACGTTTACCGGGGGACTGAGAGCGCACCGTCATCACAGCCAAGCCCGGATGATTGGCTTGCAAGCCGTGGAATCCTACCAATCAGAACCGGGGCAACGCACGTTTGGCCAGCAGCCTTAACCCTTGAAGGTGAGATTCTTGATGATTCAAACGACCCGCTGACACTCTTAAATTTAGCTTTTGTTTCAGTTGGAAATGGTCGTCCAACTTACTCAGTCAATTTGTCTGATGGAACAAGCCTTGATTTGTCATGGTCTTCTGGAGATTGGGAGTTAGAAGTTGATAGTAATTCGATTTCAACCATTTTACAATATATTGGAACAAGTGACAAAAAAGACCCGACTGATATTGTTTTGTTAGGCTCTGGCGGCAGAAGTAATCTTACACTTCGTGATTCAAGCGGAAAAATTGCTCCACAAATAGGCAACCTTGCAAGATTTACTGATTCAAACACAACGCACATCTGGACTGGCACCGACTACTCCGCAATTTAAAAGGTCATGGCAATTACAACTGATGAGATAGTTTGGGGCGAGACCTATGACATAAGTGTTTCCGCTCAAGACACGGGCGGCAATCCTATCACCTTGGACGGCACATGGAGTGCAGCGTGTCGTATTACTAAAGACCACATTGGCGGGGATATTGTTTTAAATCCAACCATGACAATTGCCGCCGGGGTAGCCACTACGACCATTGACACGGGGAACGCAGAATGGTGCTATGGCACTTATTACTATGACATCAGGCTAACTGATGCAGCCGGGCATGATTATTGGACAAGCCCGGTTCGACTAATCCTTGCAAACCGTAACAGCCCAAACACCTAATGAGCGTTGCAACAATTGTAATCACAACGACCCGGGCAGGTGCAGCTTCATCTGTAATCATTAACCGGGGCGGCGGTGGCTTAAATGAGATAACGAGCGCAACCGGGAGCGATGGGACAGGCGACATTGATTTGCTTAACCTAGACGTGAGCGGGCTGCTAAACGTCACAGGAATTACTCAGCAAGCCGTTTACACCGTGGCAACTCTCCCGGCTGCAACCGTGCAAGGCAAGCGTGCATTTGTAAGTGATTCAACTAATGGGCTTGGCAACCACCACAATCATGTTGTCGTTGGCGGGGGTAGTAATTTTACACCCGTTTTCTCTGACGGCACCAACTGGCGCATCGGCTAGACCTTTAATTTGACACAACCAGAAATTTAGACTTATGACTGTTACATTCGCAAACACTACTCCAATCGAATACCCGATTGAGCGCGGGAGAACTCATTACATCTCTGCCGCAAGCGGTGACCTTACCGTTGAACGCTACACAGCAGCAGGAGCATGGTTAGCTGTTGATGGAAGCCCGGTTACTTCTGGAACTGAAAAGTTCCTTGTTACCTACTCAAACGGTGACAAAATCAGAGTAACTCCTTCAGCGGCTGGAACTGAGATGGTTCTTGAGAAATGAAGATTCAGAGCGCAAAAGCCGGGATTGGAACTGGACGGGCCGGATTGCAAGCAGCTTCCGGCCTGTTTTCTAGTGCTGGTCTATTTGATAAGGGTGTTAAATCGTTCAACCCTTTAGACCTTGACCCTTACCTATTGTTTGACGCTCAAACGTCAATGATAGGCACGTTGGAAAACCCAACGCTAGACCTTGACCCAAGCAAGCAAGACACGCTTGACGTAATTACGGCTACAAGAGCCGGGACGGCAACCTACACGGATTTTAACGGTAACATAGCGACCGCTCCAAGCGACACGGTGCGCGTGGATTACGTTGATTCCGTGCCGATGATACTGGTGGAGCCGAGTGCGACGAACTTGGTAGAATCATCGGACATCAACTCGGATTGGGGTTTTTATTCAAACGATTCAACTATTACCCAACACACGAGTGATTTAGGAGAAATAAACGCTTACGTTTTATCGCGAATAGGGAGT